>Ga0302165_10000024_pt1 | contig 122258 bp, 99 predicted proteins | sample I_Fen_E3_2_FD_193499 | JGI IMG/M metagenome (GOLD analysis project Ga0302165, IMG submission 193499) | Peat permafrost microbial communities from Stordalen Mire near Abisko, Sweden - I_Fen_E3_2 | ecosystem: Environmental > Terrestrial > Soil > Wetlands > Permafrost | place: Sweden: Abisko...
GTTTATCTTTGCTCATGTTATATATTTAGAGTGTGGTAACTTCAAATATACAACTTTGGAGCTGATTTGAAAAAATTGGCTCCTTTTTTTATTCTATCTGCAAACTTTTACCGGACAACAATATATTAGAATGTAACCTTGTGTATTTTGGTTTAATTATGACGATGCCCGGAATGTTGAGTTGAATTAGCATGATGTACTAACGAATGGCTAATCTGTTATTTGTGTAGGGTAGGGGATAGGTCTGTTTGGCAATAATGTAAATATGGATGATTGTTTTCAATATGCGCGGAACAGTTTATAGTTATCGGGGGTTAGAAAGAAGTGTTGAGTGGCTACTTTGTTAATGATAGTGCCTACTATGTTAATGTGCACGCTTACTTTGTAAATGTGTGTGGCTACTTTGTTAATGTGCACGCCTACTTTGTAAATGTGAGTGCTTACTTTGTAAATGTGCATGGCTACTGTGTTAATGCATGTGCCTACTTTATTAATGTGTATGCTTACTTTGTAAATGTGTGTGGCTACTTTGTTAATGATAGCGGCTACTTTGTTAATGTGCACGCTTACTTTGTAAATGTGAGTGCTTACTTTATAAATGGTTTAACTTTATATCTAAGTGTGAGTGCAATATATGAATGTGTTTTGGATATATCTGAACTTATGAGTCTTATTCCGGACTCACGTTGACTATACTTGCGAGTTGATTTGTTTTTAATTATTGTTGTCCGGTAAAAGATGGTAGATTCTTCGCTTCGCTCAGAATGACAGGTTATTACATTCTCTTTGTTAGGGATGGGGTCGATTGGCGGCGAAGCCGCCAATCGACCCCATCCCTAAGCATAAAACATTGATTCTCATTTCGAACGAAGTGAGAAATCTCTCATAAAGTTTTATATATAAAGTTTACCGGACAATACTAGTTTTTAATCAAAAATTCAGAAGAATATAATGTAAATAAGTGGTTGTATCAAAAGCACGCAAATAACGCAAATAACACAAATTTTCGCAAATAAGATTTGTAAACCAGAATATTATTTGTTGAATCTCAATTCAATAAGATTGAGTTAATTCGTGCATTTTTGTGTAATTTACGTTCTAAAAAAACTTTTGATACAGCCTCATTAGAACAGGAGGGAAATAAGAACCGGAATAGGGTTTAATGTCGACAAACTATTTTACTGTTCGACCCGTTTCGGGATTGTGGGTGTGGGTTATTCGTGCTCCCGGGTACGCAAGCTTGACTGGAAGCCCATTTAACCACATTGTGGCAATAAATAATTTTTCAGCAGACGCTATTTAAACAATAATGACCGACTATCTATTACTGACTACCGATTTGTTTATGAAAGCACAATTTTTGTTCCTCCGCCGGTGTGAATCAGATCGGCTCGTGTTATTACCACTTGCTTTACGCCTGCATTTAATGCTTCGAAGGAGTTGTCGAGTTTCGGAATCATCCCACCCGAAATAACCCCATCGGCAACATATCTATTGTATAATGCCGGAGTGAGGCAGTCGATCACGCTTTCGTCGTCATTCTCATCCTGCAAAACCCCTTTTTTCTCAAAGCAGTATACCAGCGTTACCTCAAAGTGTTTAGCCAGAGCTTTAGCTGCTTCGCCGGCAATGGTGTCGGCATTGGTGTTGAGGAGATTTCCTTTTTTGTCATGCGTCAGCGGAGCCAGAACCGGAACAATTCCTTTGGCTATCAGGTCGGCTAGTAAGTCGGCATTGACTTCTTTGACATCGCCCACAAAACCATAATCAACCTCCTTAACCGGCCGTTTCTCGGAACGCATATAATTCATGTCGGCACCTGTAAGTCCCAACGCATTCACGTCGATAGCTTGTAAACCGGCTACAATTTGTTTGTTGACCAATCCACCGTAAACCATGGTAACCACGTTGAGCATTTCCTCATCGGTGACTCTACGTCCGTTTACCATTTTACTTTCGATACCCAGCTTGGAAGCCATAGCTGTTGCCGAGCGCCCCCCACCGTGTACCAATACTTTGCAGCCTTCTATCTTTGAAAAATCGGACAATAGTTGTTTCAGGCTTTGAGGTTCTTCCACTATTTTTCCGCCAACTTTTATAAGTGTAAGTTTTTCCATTTTATTACAAGATTTTAGCACTAAGGCACTCAGAACACAAAGAGCCACTAAGTGTATTATTTCAATTAAAGATATTTCTATGTATTAGTAAATGATCTAAATGCCTTAATGTTTATTCCATTTTTATTATAAGATTTTACCACTAAGGCACTAAGAATACAAAGAGCCACTAAGTGCATTATTTCAGTTAAAGATATTTCTAGGTGTTAGTAAATGACCTAAATGCCTTAATGGTTATTTCCCATTTCTATTATAAGATTTCAACACTAAGGCACTAAGAACATAAAGATTCACTAAGTATATTATTGCAATTAAAGATATTTCTATGTATTAGTAAATGACCTAAATGTCTTAATGTTTATTCCATTTCTTTTATAAGACTTTACCACTAAGGCACTAAGAGTATAAAGAGCCACTAAGTATGCGGATCTTGAGTTGAAAAATAGTCCGCAGGACTTATATATCCATAGAATAAACAGATGTGTATATTTATTGTCCGTAGAGCTTGTCCCGATCTATCGGGAACATTCATATTGTTCTATATTTATCCCCTACGGGGAATTGATTGTGACTGTTTTATTTTCTATTGATATATATTCCCTACGGGAAAATAACTTAGAAATAAAATACATTTGTCTTCAACTCCTGATTCGCATTAAGCATATTATTTCAATTAAAGATATTTCTATCTATTACTAAATGGCCTAAATGCCTTAATGGTTATTTCCCATTTCTATTATAAGATTTTACCACTAAGGCACTAAGAACACAAAGATTCACTTAGTATTTTATTTAAATTAAATACATTTCTATGTGTTACTTTGTGTTCTTAGTGACTTAGTGGTTATTTTTAAAATTGAATCAATGAATGTATTTCCTTGGCTGCTTCCAGTCTTTCTTTTCCGTTCAGGAAGGTCAGTTCTATCAGGAAGCTAACATAAACCGGATTGTGGGAGAATTTTTTCAACAGCTTGAGTGCTGCATTGGCACTGCCTCCTGTAGCCAGCAAGTCGTCGTGCAACAACACTACATCATCGTCGGTTATCGAGTCCTTGTGTATTTCCAGTGAGTCTGATCCGTATTCCAAATCGTAATCTACCTTGTAGGTCTCGGCCGGAAGTTTACCCGGCTTGCGAAGCAACACAAATCCCGCTCCCAGCTTATAGGCTAAAATGCTACCCAACACAAATCCGCGACTTTCGACTCCGACTACTTTGGTTATTCCTTTATCTTTATATTCGTCGTACAAACTGTCGGCAATAAACCGCAGTACTTCGGCATCTTTCATAGCCGTGGTAATGTCTTTAAACAGAATGCCGGGTTTTGGGAAATCTTCTACATCGCGAATTGAAGCGATAACTTGTTCTATGTTCATAATAAAAATGTTCCGACCCCCTAAATCCCCCAAGGGGGATTTAGAATTAGCCTTACTATAGCGTTTTTATATACTTTCTAATAATCTTTTGATAACTACCTGAGCCGATATTTCACGGTTGGCGGCTTCCGGAATGACCAAAGACTGAGCACTCTCAATGACTTCGTCAGTCACGATCATATTCCGGCGCACAGGCAGGCAATGCATAAAATGAGCATTATTGGTTACAGCCATTTGCCGGTCGCTAACAGTCCAGTTACGGTCGGAGCTGAGTATTTTACCATAGTTAGGGTCCTGATAGGCTGCCCAGTTTTTGGCATAAATAAAATCTGCCCCTTCAAATGCTTTCATCTGATCGTACTCCACGCGTGCACCCCGTACAAATTGTTCTGCCAGCTCATATCCTTTGGGATGTGTGATGACAAAGTCAACATCTGCTTCGTTCATAAAGTCGGCAAAGGAATTGGGGACAGCCTGTGGCAAAGCCTTAGGATGTGGTGCCCAAGTCAAAACTACTTTGGGACGAGCTGTTTTCTTGTGCTCTTCGATGGTAATCAGATCGGCAAAAGCCTGTAGCGGATGCCCTGTTGCGGCTTCCATGCTGAAAACCGGTTTGCCTGAATATTTGATAAACTGATTGATAATCGTTTCCTGATAATCGTATTCCTTGTTTTCGAACTGCGCAAAAGCCCGGACGCCAATGACGTCGCAATAACAGCCCATTACCGGAATAGCTTCCAGTATATGTTCCGGTTTGTCGCCATCCATAATTACACCACGCTCTGTTTCCAGCTTCCATGCTCCCTGATTAATGTCAAGAACCATGGTATTCATTCCCAGATTCATTCCGGCTTTTTGCGTACTTAAACGCGTACGCAGACTCGAATTAAAAAACACCATCAGCAGTGTTTTGTTTTCGCCTATATGTTTATAAGCGTAACGATTCTTCTTGATCTCCAGTGCCTCTTTTACTGCTTCCTGCAAGTTACCAAGGTCTTTTACATTTGTATAAGTCTTCATAATAATGATACCCCTAATGTCTCCCGCGTTGCCCCGATTGATCGGGATAAGCGGGATAAATGGCGGGTAATTAAGTTAGTGTTGTATTTATAGAATAATTTAATCATTAGTCCAAAACGAACAGACGGAACATCTCCAGCTCACCTTTAGGAGCCGGTATTTATTTTGGTTCCATTACAACAAGTGGTATAAGCATCTCTTCCAGCGAGATTCCTCCGTGCTGAAAGGTGTCTTTGTAATAACCCACATAGTAGTTGTAATTATTCGGATAAGCAAAAAAGTTATCGTTATAGGCAAAAATATATGCCGAGCTCACATTGGGGCTTGGCAAGCCAACTTTCGACGGTTTTGTTATTTCGAATACTTCCTTCGGATTGTAACTTAAATTTTTACCCACTTTATAGCGTAGATTCACGTTTGTGTTTTTGTCGCCAACCACCTTTATGGGGTTGTCTACCCGGATGGTACCATGATCGGTAGTGAAAATAACCTTGTATCCCCGATTGGCAATTTCTTTAAATAAGGTATAGGTAGGCGAATGTTTAAACCACGAAAGAGTCAGTGAGCGATAGGCTACGGCATCGTTTGCCAGTTCGCGCATCATCTTCGATTCGGTGCGGGCATGCGAAAGCATATCAATAAAGTTCAGCACACAAACATTCAGCTGATTGTTGTCAATACGGGGCAGCTGATCGATCAGGCGCTCGCAAGAGTTGGAATCGTTGATTTTGTGATAGGAAAATGTATAATTCTTGCGGTAACGATGAAACATGGTTTCCAACAAGTCTTTCTCATTCATATTTTTGCCTTCTTCTTCCTCTTCCTCTACCCAAAGGTCGGGGAACATCTGTTGGATTTGCAAAGGCAAAAGACCGGAGAAAATAGCATTGCGGGCATACTGAGTGGCAGTGGGTAGCATGCTGCAATACAAATCTTCTTCATTGAACTGATAAAACTCGCCAAGCAATTCGCGGATTACCTTCCACTGATCGTAACGGAAGTTATCGACCAGAATAAAAAATACCTTTTCGCCTTTGTCGAGTAAGGGGAAAACCTTGGTTTTAAACAAATCGGGGCTAATCAACGGGCGTTTCTCGGGGTGTTCAAACCAGTCGACATAGTTCTTTTTTACAAACTTGGCAAACGTAGTGTTGGCTTCCGTTTTTTGCATCCTGAGCATTTCGTCCATGCCATTGTTTGTTTCGGCCAGTTCCAGTTCCCAGTAAACCAATTTTTTATATACTTCCACCCAATCCTCGTAAGTCAATGAATCGTTTATTTGCATGCCGATTCTTCCGAACTGCGATTGGTATGACGATGTTGTATGCTCGGTTACAATTTCCTTTTGATGAATATTTTTTTTGATTGTGAGCAGAATCTGACTTGGATTCACCGGTTTGGTCAGATAATCGGCTATCTTACTTCCAATAGCCATGTTCATAATGTTTTCTTCTTCGCTCTTGGTAATCATTACCAACGGTACATCCGCATCTATCTCTTTGATCAATGCCAATGTTTCCAGACCACTCAGGCCCGGCATATTTTCGTCCAGAAAAATTATGTCAAATGTGCCCTTCTGGCAAAGCTCTACAGCGTCTTTTCCATTTGTAGCAGTCACTACTTCGTACCCTTTTTCTTCCAAAAAAAGGATGTAGGGACGCAACAAGTCCATTTCGTCGTCAGCCCAAAGTATGCGGTCTTTTCTCATTCTTTTCTTTTTTTAGGTGTTCTGTTTTCTGAAATAATACGAGCCTCAGTAATAAATAATGTTTAATGATCTAAGTAGTAAGAACTGAATAACGTCCCATTTTTCAGAAAATTGTTAGACAATACGGTTGTAATTTTAAGTCCCCTTCAGGGGATTTAGGGACGGTTTTCAACTGTTTTTTCCGCCCCAAGCCCCTAAAGGGGATGTTAAATAGTGTCGCCTTTAAAAAATTAGAATCCTACATTATATTCGTACCATTACTTCTCTTACGAAATCAGAATACAGATAAACAGTCTTGTAACTTGTAACTAGTAACTAGTAACTATATACTATTTCAGATAATGCTGCTGCATAAATTCAAAGTAGGTTTTCAGTTCATTTTTTTGAATAACTGTATCCAGATTTTGCCTTGAACCAAGCAGATTGCGGTAATTACTTCCTTTTAATCCTTCAAACGAACTTTCTTCTTTCACGATACGCAACAGATATGATTTTGCTGTCTGCGCATCGCTTAAACTACCAATAATTATTACTTGCTTTTTGCCTGATGTTTCCAATGAAACTTTTAAATTCAGAGACCCGTAATTCTTTACATTATAGGCATCAATAGCGGCTTTTGTTTTATCAAAATCCATCGTTCCCGAAGCGATATAAATAGCAACGAAATGCGGCTCATTAGCTCGGTATGCATATAATCCTTTAAACAACGGCACATCGTCTTTTTTCGGTTGAACAGCTTCCGGATTCGGTTTCACCGGAGTGTCTTGTTTGGTAGAACCTGCCGGAACTACCGGAGCTAATGTTTCGGGCTTAGAACTTTTAGTTGCTGCCGGCACGTTGGCTATAGCCGATTTTTCGACCGCTTTTTCAATGGGTTTTTCAACCGTCTTTTCGGTCAATTTCTCCGTTGCTTTCTCCGTTGCTTTTTCTGTTGCTTTCTCATCCGGTTTCAATGCAATAATAGCGCTAATCTGTTTGTCAGGTACTTTAGTTGTAACCGTAGTGTTGATTAATCCTAAATTGAAAGCTGTTGTTGTTTCCTGTTTTTTGTTTGGCTTAGCGACAGTTGGTTGAGCTTTATTCGATCCGGATTCATGATTTTTTAGCTGAAAAGCTAAATAATCGTCTAAGCTTGCAGTTTTAAGCAATGAATAATTTTCATCCGAAATAATAAGCTGTTGTATTTGAAAGTCTGAAAATAACTGAGCCAATCCGGCATCTGTCGACAAGGAGTTCTGGTATGTAACCACTTCGTCGTACGATTCAAAGTTTGTAACCGATAATGCATTAAGCGTGTCTATTTTGTTTACTACCAAATCAAAATCCTTAATCATAAACCGGGAAAAATTGAAAGAGGCAACTTTGAATAGTAAACTATCTATTTGTTTCTTGTTCATAGAGCCCATCAACATAATCCGGTGCTTGGTTTGTTTGTCTGTAGAAAAAGCCTGTACTGAAACTTCCGGTATTTCTTTTTTCGGTTTTTCCTTTTCGTTGCGTCGGGCAAGTAGCGATCCGCCAGAGGTTCCACGCTGAGCTTCCTTGCCTTGTTTCATCAATGCCAGAATGTCTTTTGACATGGCACTTACATCACTCTCCGGATAATTTTTCAATAAATCGGTTAATGCCTCTCTGAATTTCTCGTCAGTATCGGTTTTTCCGATGCTCAATGCATTTAGAAACAATATCTTTGGCATTAACGTAGACCGCGGGTAATTATGCTGCAAATTAGCTACCTGCTGAAACACTGTTTTAAAATTGTTTTTATTAAAAGCAGTGTAAGCCAGACTGTAAATAGAATCCTGCTCCTGATCTATGCGCATAAGTTTTTCGGTATAGTCAGGTTGAGATAGTATCTTTTTATATTCCGAATTTGGAAATTCTGAAATAATTTTAGTCCGGTATAAATCGGCCAGAGCTTTATTTCCACATCCGGCTTGCATCAGGTAAATATTGAAGTAAGCATCGGGTACACGTTTATCGGAACCAAATCTGCGAACGAACTCTTCGAAAGTACTTATCGCCATTGGTATGTCTTCTACTTTCTCTTTATAAATCAGCCCCATGGCAAATAGAGCATTGGCTATCTCGACATTCGACTTGGCTATCTGAGCGGGCGTGACGGGTATTTGTTGTAAATAAAATTCCGGTTTTTTGTTATCACTAATCTGTTTCACTTGTGGAACGCTATCGCCTTTGATTGAGTCGCTAACGGCTGTCTGCGCGGTTGTTTCTTCGGCAAAAAGCGATGTAGCCTTATTCGTCCGTCGCCAGTTATCTTCCAACTTTCGTTTACCCCACTTTTTGTTGAATTCTAATTCTCCATGCTTTATGATGTCTGCATTATAAAAATACCATTCGCCTACGGAATTATTGTTTCTCATGCCTATGGGAAGTAAATTTCGAATGTCGGATTCGTTTTCAGCGATAGCGTTCAGTTTGTCTTTTTTCTCTTTTTCAGCCGTAGTTCTTTCGTCGGCTATTAACTTATTTATTATCTTGGTTACAGCATCAACTCTCTTGTTTTCAGGCATCGCTGATAGCCTTTGCAGACTGTCTTGCAGTACCACAATGTCATACTGCGTTACTAACTCGCTCAGTGTTTGTCCGCGTTTGGTAACCCGGGCATAGTTTTCATTTTCATTTGTAATTATTTTTCCGGCATCTTCATAGCAAGGTTGGGCCTGTATGTAATTTCGCTTTTTATAGTAAAGGTCGCCAAGCGTAATAAGTGTTGCAGCTTTGTCAGCGCCTTTGCGAGTGCTTTTGTCAATGGAAAGCCTATAGTTTTCAATAGCTCTGACAGTGTCTGCGTGTTGCAAATAGGTATTGCCCAAGGCAAAATATAATTGGTCAAGGTAGTCTTTGTTTATTTTATTGCTTATCATTTTCAACAATTCGTGACGAATTGCCGAAACATTTCCCTGGTCTAACTGAGCTCTGTTTATTTTAGCGTTGAAGCTCATTTCGTAAGGAGGGTTAGACTTGATAACCTTAGTGTACCAGTTGAAGGCAGTTTTTTTATCCGCATTTTTTTGATAGAGCTGAGCCAATATATACCCAAATCGTTGTTTTAAAACTCCATCCGATTCCTTAGTATATGCTAGTTCCAGATAGGGAATAGCATCTTTATACTGATGCTTTTTTAATAAAAAATCAGCATTTACCGATGCAAAAAGCCCAGTATTAATTGACGATACATTACTTTGCTGAATTTTAGATAACACTTGCTCAGCTTCGTATATCCAGTCCATTTCTCCATAAGCACGAGCAATCCAGAGCTGGCAAGCTATTTCCATATCTTTATCAGTTGCATAATGGCGGAGTATGTAGGAAAACGTACCTACCGAGCTTAGAAACTCGGCTTTATGGAATTCGGCTTTTCCAAGTAAAAGCCAGGCATCTTTTAATGCCGGATTAAATTCTTTCTGCTCGTAAAACCGTTTATATTCCGGGTCATTAGCTTTCTTGTAGTTTTTCTCCGGTTTGACTTTGATGGAGCGTAGCTTAATGGCTTTTCGGCATTTCTCTATGGTTCGGTCCATATTCGAAACTGCAGCATTGGCATTGGCATGCCTGCTAATGGGATACATCGGGATAAGTCCAGAGTAATCTTCTTTATTCGCTTTCTGAATGTTTTTTAACCCATCGTTATAGCTTACATATCCGTTGAAATAAACATTAAAACGTGTATGCATTGCCTGATAATTACGAGATGCCCAGGTGTTTTTTTTCGTAGAGCAAGAGCTGATAAATAGTATCAGCAAAATAAACGGGACGATATATCTGGATATGTTTCTCAAAAGATTTCAGAATGAAAGAATAACACTAAAGTAAATGATCTGAATTTAAAACTTAAAAAAGCCTGTTCTATTGCCTTTTCACATACAAAAATACTGATTTTACTTTGTTTCAGTATTGACATTGAACACAAAACATATAGAAACTACGTAAAAAACATTTAATAGAGTTGTTCGATTGCTCCGTCTCTCATAGAAAAGAAGAGTATGTGAAGGTAGTAGGTTGAAAAAATGTGGAATTAAAAATATTACTGCTCCTGATTCACTCCGGCGTTTAGCAATAAAGTTTTCTTACGTTGAAAATATCGTTGAAATAAGAAAAAGCCAACAACTGTCAGTATACCACTCAGCACTCCAAGCCAAAGTGTGTTGCCAACTCCTATGGAATCTAAGTCGATGACCTTATATCCATTGGTTTTCAAATAAAAAAATATGACAGCAAGTACATTGTTTATGAAATGGGCAATAACCGGAAGCCATATATTTCCGCTCCAATAAAGCATGTATCCGAAGAATGCTCCTAACAGCATGCGAGGAACGAAGCCATAAAACTGAAAATGAATTGCACTGAATATTATCGCTACGATCCAAATAGCTAGTTTAACGTTCATTCTTCGACTAAAAATTCCCTGTAATGCTGATCTGAAAAATAGTTCTTCTCCGAAAGCGGGCAATAAGGCAATTAGAAAAATATTAAAAAGCAGTGTCGAAGCTGTATGAGCTGTCAAAAAGCGTTCAGTAAGACGCATAGCCTGATCTTCTGATGCTTTCATCATAGTCTCTAATCCTACGAACATTTTGGGTAAAACCAATTGGTGATTGAGGTCGCCAAGTAAATTAATGAACGGGATAACAACAATCATAAACACGACAACAAAAAGTGTATCGGTCCAGTTTACTTTTCGGTCCAGATGCAGAAAGTGAAGTGTATTGCTGCTACATAGATATGCCAACGCAACCGGAGGTAAAACAAAAAAACTAATAGACTGGATTAATTGAAGGCTCTTCAGGTTCTGTATAGTACCTATATTGCCATGTGTAAATGCAGTCCATATTGTCATGCCAAGAGCCATAAAAAAGAAAGAAAAGCCGATAAGGATGAGTAATCGGGCTAGTAATCCACTCTCAGAAAGGAATCCTTTTATTTTGGTCATTTGATTGTTTTTTTTACAAAAAAACTCCTGTCATCTTTCGATAACAGAAGTTCTCTTTGTGTCTTAGAAATAAAATCTTAGTTTCTTGGACGAGCTTCTTTAACAACCATTGAGCGGCCATCAAATTCAGCACCGTTTAATTCTTCGATTACTTTTGCAGCAGCTGCATCATCAGCCATTTCTACAAATGCAAATCCTTTTGATTTTCCAGTTTCGCGATCTTTGATGATTTTGCAAGATTCAACTTGGCCATACTCTTCAATAACCCCTTGAAGGTCATTTTCGCGAACTTTGTAACTTAAGTTACCTACGTAAATGTTCATAAAATAAAAATAAAAAAAAATTGAATAAAATGTGATTCAAGAACAGCATAAACAAACGGGGGGGTTAAAGCAAAATCTGCCCTTGAAAAGGATAAACAGGAATAACCTTACGAAAAAATACACTTTCTTTTCGGTTACAAAGGAAGGCAATTATTTTCGATTACGCAACAAAATGTATAAAAATATTTGGAATTTAGAGAATTATGTGTATGTATTTTATTCCCTTACGAGCCCGTTGCCAGTAATTAACCATTTATAAGAACATAATTCAGCTAATGCCATTGGTCCCCGCGCATGCAATTTTTGTGTGCTGATCCCTATTTCAGCACCCAGCCCAAACTGAGCTCCGTCGGTAAAAGCGGTGGATACATTTGTGTAAATACAAGCTGCGTCTACTACTTTGTTGAAGTATTGAATATTTTGCTCATTTTCGCTTACAATGCATTCACTGTGTTTTGAACTAAATTTAGCAATATGATCAACTGCTTCTTGAATAGACTTTACCGTTTTTACAGACATTTTATAATCAAGGAACTCAATTCCGTAGCTTTCATCCGATGCCTTTTTCAATAAGTCATTCGGATAATGTCCATTCAAAAATGTGAAAGCTTTTATATCAGCGTAAATAACCACCGATTTTTTTGCCAATTGCATACAGAGTTTTGGCAAGTCGGCTAATCGCTTTTCGTTTATAATTAAGCAGTCTAAAGCATTACAAACACTAACTCTACGCGTTTTTGCATTGAGAATGATTTTTGCTCCCTTTTCAATGTCGCCAAAAGCATCAAAATAGGTGTGGCAAATTCCGGCGCCAGTTTCAATTACCGGAATGCGTGAGTTGTCGCGAACAAAATCAATCAGTCCTCTTCCTCCACGAGGTATGATTACATCAACAGTGCCAACAGCATTCAACAGTTCTGCTGTTGCTTCACGCCCCGCTGGAAGTAAAGTTACAATATTTTTATCAAGTCCAAATCGCTCTAAAACTGATTGGATTACCTGAACAATCGCAAGGTTGGAATTGTAAGCGTCTGTTCCTCCTTTTAAGACGCAAGCGTTGCCGGATTTAAAGCACAGCGAAAATACGTCGAAACTTACATTTGGGCGAGCCTCGTAAATAATACCGATAACACCAAATGGTACTGTAACTTTAGTTATTTTCATTCCATTTTGACGCTCGGTTTCCATTAATGTTTTACCGAGAGGAGATGGCAAAGAAGCTACATGACGAATATCTGCGGCTATTCCTAATATCCGTTCTTTGGTCAACAGCAGTCGATCATACATTGGGTCAGCTTTATCCATTTTGGATAAATCTTTGGCATTTTCGTCTAAGATCGCTTCGGTTTGTAGCTCCGCTTCGTCGGCAAGAGCAAATAAAATACGATCAATCGTTTCGCTACTCTGCAGGTTTAGCGAATGTGACGCTAATACAGATGCTTCTTTCCAATCGGAATATTTCATATTTACAACTTTTATTTTTTTTGTTCTGAAAATAGGAAAGTACAGAAAAATAAAAGCCTGCTACTTATCATCAAAGTTATTTACGCTTTGCTGTACCTGCTTTTCTTACTGCTGTACCCGGTTTCCTTGCTGTGATACCTGCTTTTTTTACTGCTACGCCTGGTTTTCTGATGGTTCCCGCTGTTTTTCTAACTGCAATCCTTGATGGAGTTACAACTGATGCACCGGCTCCGACTACCGGAGCTGGAGCTTCAACAACGGGTATAGCTACAGATGACTCATTTGTTTGTAGTTTCTGTGTTATTGTTTCTTGAGTCAACTCTGGTTTTACCTGAACTTTGTTGGCTCGGTATGGTTCCTTGACCATTCTTTCGATATCCCTAAATGGAAATACCAAATTTTTCCCCCCGGTTGTCTTTAGTTTTATTTGAGCATTAGGTACCTGTTCAATAATAATTCCTCTAAATAAATTGCCATTTTTCAAGTAGACCACATCAATATAATCACTAACAATCGAATCGGAATTGCTCATCGAGCAATCATAGTTGACCAGGTATTTGAATGTCTTTATGCTTTCCTGACTAATTCCTGCTTCACGGACATTCGGTTTCCAGATTGCACCCGATGCAAAATCGATTATCGGTCCGTAAGGAACCGGAACACCTAAAGGTATAGAACCTACTGAAAGAATTATTGAGCCTACAAAAGCTTCAGCTCTGAATGTTCTGAATTTGTAACTGTACGTCTGGTCCGGACATCCATCTTCCCTTACTACGAATGAGAAGTTATTTGCCTGTACCCTTGGAACTTTAAATAAGGCTGTTCCATAGCCCTTTACTTCTCCCTGATAGATGATTTGAGCTTTGGGATGATCATTGTTAATTATAACATGGGCGTTGTAAGTCGAACCACCAACTAAGGTTGCACAGCTCGAAAAGAAAATAGCACAAACTAAAACCGTACTTAAAGCACAACTTAAACTCTTTGCATTCATAAAAACAAAACTTTTATTTATTTTTCAGTTTTCTCTCTAATTCTAAAATTATATTAAATGGTAGTGTTGCACTGTTTGGGTGTAGTCGAACCGATATAATTCTAGAAAAAACACTTCAAAGATAATTAAGTAGACTCTAATTTGCAAATATTTACACAGGTAAAATAAAAATATCTATCATTAATGTTTTTTTTGACCAAATTTGAAAGTTTGTATGACATAAAAACTCCAGCAAACTAAATCGGCGGTCGATAATTGTCCAGTTTTTACATCTTTGAGTGATCCTGGCATCAGATCACTCCAAATATAAATAATCACAATGTACAAAAGGTTTTTGATTTTTTCGTCCAAGCAGTGTTCTTGCTTTGTTGCTATCGCATTGCACTCTCCCAATGCCTAAAAGCGACCGGTTGTGATCAAAGATTCTGACAATATCGTCTTTCTCGAAATCACCTACTATTTCAGTAGCCCCAATAGGGAGTAAACTTACTGCTTTTTCGCCAATAAGGGCTTTTGCAGCATTCTCGTTTACGTGAATTTCGCCTTTGGCAAAACCTTCACTATGAGCTATCCACTTCTTTACGCTAGATACCTCGCCGGTAGAAGATACAAAATGTGTGCAAACTACATCTGTTTTATCGTCGATTAATTGCAATAATATGTTTTCCCGTTTTCCATTTGCAATATAAACATCGATGCCTTCATCTGCAATCTTACGAGCTATTGTTGTTTTGGTCAACATTCCGCCTCGTCCAAAAGTTGATTTCGAGCTTTCTATAAAATCTGAGATGTCTTGTCCCTTCTGGATTTGTGCAATCACTTTTGATTCTGGATTTGTGGGAGAGCCATTAAAAATGCCATCAATATTACTTAAAATGATCAGTGCTTGCATGTCCATCATCGAAACAATTAATCCAGATAGCTCGTCATTATCAGTAAACATTAATTCCGACACCGAGACAGCATCATTCTCATTTACGATAGGAATAACATCATTTTCCAGCATGACGCGCATGCAATTCCGTTGATTCAAATAGTGACGTCGACTACCGAAATTTTCTTTTGTTGTCAGCACTTGACCAACTGTTATTCCATGCTCCCGAAACAGATCGTAATAATGATTGATCAATTTAGCCTGGCCTACACTCGAGTAAAGCTGGCGCTGATCAACTGTATCCATTTTTTTTGTAGCGCCTACTACGCTTCGCCCTGATGCAACTGCACCTGATGAGATCAGTACGATCTCAACGCCTCTTTTGCGCAGGACGGCAATCTGATCTACCAATGCAGACATACGTGTAATGTCTAAGGTCCCATCAGTACGTGTTAATACGTTGCTCCCTATTTTTACGGCTATTCTTTTAAATTTCAACGGCATATTTTATTTGTTAGATCTTCTCTGATAAATCATTTTTCGCCATATACTACATGCATTAATGTCGTTCCGACTGCTTTCAATGTGTTTTTATCGACATTGTCCATCGTGTCATGTGTTGTGTGCCAGTAGGTACCAAATCCGCTTCCTGAGTTTGGGTCGTAATGAATAATATCAATAGTAGGAATGCCTGCAATTTTGTTTACATAAATATGATCGTCGGTGATAGCTCCACCCTTCTCATTCTTAAAATATTGGTCAAAGCCAAGGCTTTTAGCTTTAGACCATACGGCGTCAACTACAGCTCCGGCGTAATACTCTGAAGCTTGTTCTCTGCAAAAAGTAGCTCCCGGAGCTCCAACCATATCAAGCAAAATACCAAAACGGGCCCGATAGCCTGGTGTGTGAGGGTGCTGAGCCCAGTATTGAGTTCCTAAGCACCATGAATCTTCAGCGCTTTGACCTCCACCTATATTTTCAGGTTGTCCATAATCTTCTGAATCAAGAAAGATAATGTCCACTCCAACATTGGTAGGAGTTTTACCCATTAGACGAGCCATTTCTAATAAAACTCCAACTCCACTAGCTCCGTCATTGGCTGCCATTACCGGCTTTTTTCTGTTTTCAGGTTTTGGGTCATTGTCAGCCCATGGGCGAGAGTCCCAATGTGATAATAGCAGAATTCGTGTTTCGGCTTTCGGATTAAATGATCCAATAATATTTACCGATTTTAAGATTGTACCATCGAAAGCCTTCAAATCTGCTTTTTGTTCAATAACCTCAGCCCCGAATCGTTTTAATTCAGAGACAAGATATCGGGCACACGCATCATGAGCACTTGTGTTTGGCACACGCGCTCCAAAATCGACCTGATTCTTGATATACAAGTAAGCAGAGTCCGAAGAAAATGTAGGAATAACAACTGATTTTTCGGTAGTTTGTGTGCTTTTTGTTGCTTTAGAACAAGCCATAAGCTGAAAAACAGACAAAATGAGAATTAATATTTTTCGCATATATAACTAAATGAGCGGCAAAGATACTGATTTATGATGAAAAGAATGAAAATCGGAGCATAGAATATGTTGAAGTGTTTTTGATTTATTGTTCTGTTCAATTTTCTTTGTCCATTCTTACATTGGCTTTTTCTGATAGGCATGTTCGTTGCTTATACAAGTAGATCTTTAGCGAAAATCATGTTTTAATTTCCCTTGCCGTGATAACTAAAGGCTAAATATGGTGTATTTATTTCCATGTTTGAAAGTTGAAAAAATCATTAAATCATAGCCTAACCCAGCTAAAGCTCATTTGTGTTTTTTTTGTTTAGTGTTGAAAATAACTTTCTATTATTTTTTTTCTATAGCTCCATAATTTATACTGATGGAGATGATGTCTTATCTTTTGTTGTGTCTAGTAGGGTTTTCTATGTTAGAAAATGAATGTCATTTCTGTTTGCTATCTATTTTTTTTCTTTTGTGAGGTTGGACTAGTCCTGCATTATGATACCGGTTTGATTGTTCAATACAAAACAGATCTAGTTTGATCGATAAAAACAGGGTGAAATGATCATGAAAATTGATTTTTGCTTTAGGTTTGTAAGTTGCTTTGTAAGGTGTTGTTTAGTAGTTTTTTACGAAAGGTTGTGATGCCGTATGAGTGCTAATGCGATACAAAAAGGATGAAAAACAGGTTGTAAAACATATTTTTTGTATTGTGCCATTGAAAAAATACCTGTTATTTTGTCATCGTTAACTAAACAACACAATCTTTTTTATACCTTAAAAAACTAATACCTATTCAAACGCGAGACTTTGTGAAAAGTCTCGCGTTTTTTTGTGCTCATTTTTAGTTTTTTGTATAATAAAAAGTTGCATTTAGAATAAAAACGGTTATTTTTGTGGGTCCCTTTTTTATATAAAAGAAGAACACTGTGTCTTTTTCGTGCTAATCAAGGCATAAAGATGAGCAAGACAAATGCTCGTTAGCTTTAAAATCATCAAAAAATAAATACTAATTTAATCATCAAAAAAATGAGTTTTAACATTGTCGTTCTTGCTAAGCAAGTCCCCGATACACGCAACGTTGGGAAAGATGCAATGAAAGCAGATGGTACGGTTAACCGTGCTGCGCTTCCAGCCATTTACAATCCCGAAGATCTGAATGCATTGGAACAAGCTCTTCGCTTAAAAAGCAAAATTAAAGGTGCAACAGTTCATATCCTAACCATGGGACCAGCACGCGCCGCTGAAATTATTCGTGAAAGTATGTATCGTGGGGCTGATGGTGGCTACCTGTTGAGTGGTCGAGAATTTGCCGGTTCAGATACGCTAGCAACTTCTTATGCCTTAGCTTGTGCCATTCGTAAGATTGGCGAAGTTGATTTGATCGTTTGTGGGCGTCAGGCCATTGATGGTGACACTGCTCAGGTTGGACCGCAAGTGGCAGAGAAACTAGGCTTACCACAAATTACTTACGCAGAAGAAATATTAGGGTTTTCCAGCAATAAACTTACCGTAAAACGCCGACTGGAACGTGGTGTTGAAGTTGTAAAAGGCTCCCTGCCAATGTTAGTAACAGTGAACGGGTCGGCTGCAAACTGTCGCCCTCGTCATGCTAAGCTGACTTTAAAATACAAGCACGCTGCAACTCCTTCCGAAAAACAAGAAGCCGGCTCCGATTATACTGATTTATATGATACTCATCCTTATCTGAATATTACAGAATGGGGGGTAAACGATATTGAGCATGATATTCGATGGCTCGGACTTACAGGCTCTCCCACTAAAGTAAAACAAATCGAAAATGTAGTGTTCACTGCCAAAGAGAGCAAATGTCTGACTGCGTCAGATGTTGAAATAGAAGACTTGATAAAAGAATTAATTGCTAATCACACGATAGGATAATTTACTATGAATAATATATTTGTATATCTTGAAATTGAAGATGGAGTCGTGGGTGATGTTAGCCTGGAACTACTAACCAAAGGTCGCAGTCTAGCGAAACAACTGAACTGTAAATTAGAAGCTGTGGCGGCAGGGTATCAACTAGACCATATTGGAGCTCAGGTTTTTCCTTATGGTGTTGATGTGCTTCATTTAGCTGATGACAAGCGCTTGTCACCCTACACTTCTCTGCCTCATACGTCGTTATTGGTGAATGTTTTTAAAGAAGAAAAGCCGCAAATTGCACTCATGGGTGCAACTTCTATTGGCCGCGACTTAGGTCCTCGTGTTTCTTCTGCTTTGTTTAGTGGGCTAACTGCTGATTGTACTTCGCTTGAGATCGGAACTTATGAAGATAAAAAAGCCGGCAAAGTGTATGAAAATCTACTCTATCAAATCCGCCCCGCATTTGGCGGAAACATTGTAGCTACAATTGTAAATCCCGATTGCCGCCCACAAATGGCAACTGTGCGTGAGGGGGTTATGAAAAAGGAAATCATGGATGCGAAGTTTATTGGTAAAACTCGCAAGCTCGATGTTTCTAAATATGTAGCCGACACGGATTTTGTGATAGAAGTGATAGAACGTCATATGGAAAAATCGAAATTGAATATCAAAGGATCCCCGATTATTGTTTCAGGGGGTTATGGTGTTGGAAGTGCAGAAAATTTCAAACTTTTACATGAATTAGCTGCCACGTTAGGCGGTGAAGTTGGTGCCTCGCGTGCAGCCGTAGATGCGGGCTTTACTGAGCATGAACGTCAGATCGGTCAGACAGGGACAACTGTCCGTCCTAAACTATACATTGCTTGTGGTATTTCAGGGCAAATACAGCACATTGCAGGAATGCAAGAAAGTGCTATGATTATTGCTATCAATAATGATCCTAAGGCGCCAATCAATACAATTGCCGATTATGTAATTACAGGAACAGTAGAAGAGACTTTACCAAAGATGATTAAGTATTACAAAAAGAATTCGAAATAATATGAACTTTTTTAATGATAACCCCAGCATAAAATTTCAGCTTTCACATCCGTTGATGAAGAAAATAGTTGCCCTCAAGGAGCGCAATTTTGTTGAAAAAGATAAATATGACTATGCTTCGCGCGATTTTGAAGATGCAGTTGATAATTATAATAAGGTGCTCGAAATTATCGGGGAAATAGCAAGCGATATCATTGCGCCAAATGCAGAGAGTGTTGATCACGACGGACCGCTTGTGTCGAACAGTCGTGTTCAATATGCGCGTGGTACTCAGGAAAATCATGATGCACTAACGCAAGCAGGTGTTTATGGTCTTACTTTGCCACGCCAATACGGTGGATTGAATTTTCCGATGGTAGCGTACGTTATGTCGGGTGAGATAGTTGCGCGTGCCGATGCTGGCTTTGCTAATATATGGGGGCTCCAGGATTGTGCTGAAACAATTTCTGAGTTTGCTTCAGAGGAGATAAAAGCTGAATTTTTACCGCGAGTTGTAGAAGGTGCAACCTGCTCAATGGATCTAACTGAACCTGATGCAGGATCGGATCTACAAGCAGTTCAGCTAAAGGCAAGCTATAATGAAACTGATGGAATCTGGTATTTGAACGGCGTCAAGCGATTTATTACAAATGGTGACGCTCAAATAAAACTGGTTTTGGCACGTTCAGAAGAAGGTACAAGTGACGGTCGTGGTTTGTCTTATTTTGTAGCCGATAACAAACACGACAATACAGTATTGGTTCGCCGTATTGAAAACAAACTAGGTATTAAAGGCTCTCCAACCTGTGAATTGGTATTCAACAATACTCCAGCCAAATTAGTTGGAACCCGTCGGATGGGTTTGATTAAATATGTTATGTCACTAATGAATGGTGCACGATTGGGAATTGGAGCTCAGTCTGTTGGGCTTTCATCTGCAGCTTACAATGAAGCGCTGGCTTATGCAAAGGATCGTCGTCAGTTTGGAAAATCTATTATAGAGTTTCCTGCAGTTTTTGAAATGGTATCCATTATTAAAGCCAAACTAGATGCTTCACGAGCTTTGCTTTATGAAACAACTCGTTTTGTAGATGTTTACAAAGCTTATGAAGCAATTGAGAGTGAACGCAAACTTGATGCAACTGAGAAAACTGAATACAAAGAGTATCTTAAGTTGGCTGATGCGTTAACTCCGATGCTTAAAATGTTCTCAAGCGAATATGCAAATCAAAATGCTTATGATTGTGTTCAGGTGCATGGTGGATCGGGATTTATGAAAGATTATGCTTGCGAACGGCTGTACCGTGATGCACGTATTATGACCATTTATGAAGGAACTTCTCAATTGCAGGTTGTGGCAGCTATCCGCCACGTAACCACAGGAAATTATCTGAAAATGATTCATGATTACGATGCTCAACCTATAAAACCCGAATTTACATCATTTCGTAAACGTCTACAGATAATGACTAATCTGTATGCAAATGCGGTTACTCGGGTGAATGAGGTTAAAAATCAGGAGTATCTCGATTTTCAGGCTCGGCGCTTGGTGGAAATGGCGGGGCATATTGTCATGGGGTACTTGCTTATTATCGATGCTTCTCGTGATAAAGAAGATTTGTTTCGCAAATCAGCAGAAATTTATCTGAACTATGGGGAAGTGGAAGTTCGTAGGCATGCTGCGTTTATCAAGACATTTAATGTTGAAAATATTGATGTTTATAAGGTTGTGTAAACTACAATCTATTTGATTTGTAAAATTAAAGTGCTCTCGGAGGTATTCGACCCGAGGGCATTTTTATTTGCATTTTTCTCCGAAAAAAGCAAATAAAAAAGTCTACCAACCGAATGATAGACTTTTCAGATGTGACAAAAGTCAAATAGTATATACTAGATTACTTTTACATTTACTGCATTCAATCCTTTTTTGCCTTCTTGTAAATCGAATTCAACGGTATCGCCTTCGCGAATTTGATCGATTAAACCAGAAATGTGTACAAAATGTTCTTTTTTTGAACCATCTTCGCTGATGAATCCAAAGCCTTTAGATTCATTGAAGAATTTAACTGTTCCTTTACTCATTGTTGATATTTATTATTTTAATGTTCGACAAAGATAATCTTATATTATTATAAACCATCTTTTTTTGAAAAATATATTGCAAACTAGCTCAATATTTTTCTCTTAGTGTCTATTTATTGCTAAAATTGCAATAAAACTAACCAAATTTAGGTATGCAAGCAAGTCGACAATGATATTTTATTTCTCCTTCAATTTGAATCGTGCAATAGAGGTAACTATATTTCGAGGGATAAACCGTACTGATTGTGATATAAGTAAATTTAAGAATCCATGAACCGCAACTGTTTTCCCTTTCATCATGGCTCTGTAACCAAATTCGGCGACCTCTTTAGGATTTGCAATTCTTGAACCCTTAAACAAATTACTACTGTCGAGCGAAGCCGCACTCTTAAAGCCGGTTTCTGTTGCTCCCGGACATAAAGTTGTTATCGTGATACCCGTTTCTTTTAGTTCGTTGGCTATTGCTTCCGAAAAGCTCAATACAAAAGCTTTCGAAGCAAAATATACCGACATAGTCGGTCCAGGCTGAAACGCTGCTGTAGAAGCAATATTCAGCACCTTTCCAAATTTTTGTTTAATCATTTCAGGCAGAAAAAGGCGGGTGAAATGAGTCAATACCATTACATTTAGATTTATCATTTGCTCTTGTTTTTTCCAACCACACTCAGCAAACAAACCGAAATCTCCAAAACCGGCATTATTTACTAAATAGTCAATACGTATTTTTTGAGTTTGCAACTCAGAAAAAACCTCTTGTGGAGCTGATTGTTCTGATAAATCCCGAACTATTACATGCACCGAAACAGCATATTGTTTTTCTAACTCATTCTTTAAAGTGTTAAGCTTCTCTTTTCCTCGGGCAACCAGAACCAGATTATCTCCCTTTGAGGCGTGTATACGTGCAAATTCTGCTCCTAGTCCACCTGAAGCACCTGTTATTAATGCTGTTTTCATATTTATTTGTTTAAGATCGGTTTATGTATGTAGTTATTCCATTTTACAAACGGATGTCACTTTATGTACTTCTTCTAATTTTCTGTCGGTTTAATTGGCGTTTTCAGAATTAGCTGATAAAATGCCGCATCCAGCCACTTTCCAAACTTGTACCCAGACTCCTTGATGATACCGCTTAAGACAAATCCTTCTTGTTCATGAAGATTAATGCTAATTTTATTATCAGTGTCTATTACGCCTACGAGGACATGAAAATTCTGCTCTTTGGCTTTTTTTACTATTTCGCGCAATAATACCTTTCCTAATCCAGCCCCACGCTTATCTGAACGAACATAAACAGAATGCTCAACTGTATATTTATAAGCGGGCTGAGGACGAAACTTGGCATAACTGGCAAACCCCAATAAGACATTATTCGCATCAAAGGCTCCAACAACCGGATAACCATTTTTTAATTTGTCAGCATACCAATTATTCATCACATTTAATGTCCGTGTTTTATATTCATACAACGCTGTTGAATTTACTATTGCATCATTGTAAATGGTCAATATTTCCGGTAGCTGTTTTTCCGTACAAAGTTTTAATTGATAATCCATAAATAATTATTAGTTCTAAATATTACATCGTAAAATGCTAAACTCACTTTTGTGTTTAGATTATTTCACAGTTTTGAGTCTAACTATCCTTTTGCTTAGCTCTATCATTCCTCTATCTTAGCTCTATGCTACATCTCTGCTGAGTTATGGGTTGATTGTCAAAACGATTAACTGTTTTGTATCGGGGCCTGTTAATCGAATAAAAAAATCAACCTTCCATTTTGTTCAGCACTTTGTGCGACTTCCGCCTTTTTACTGTTTTCTTTTGATATGAATTGGAAAGTACACTGATATTTCCGTCAATTTCCAAAATAGCAAGATCGACTTCTTTTACTGAAGCTACTCCGTGTTCGCGAACTGCTTCCAGCAATTCATCGGTAGTAATCTTTGCCATTTTCAAATGAGTATCCAGAATTTTACCTTTATAAATCAACATAGTCGCGTCTCCTTCAATTATACGTCCAAACTTTGGAAAACGATATTGAAGAGACTTAAATATGTAATTCATAACAAACAGTGTGGTAGCAGCTATCAACCCACCCGAAAGTGTTGAATCTGGTCCTACCATAGCATTCTGCACGGCATTACTGATAAGCAGAATAAATACCATATCTACAACAGAAAGTTGCGCCAGTTCTTTTTTTCCAAAAAGCCGGATAGCAACGACTATAAACACATAGATCACCAATGTACTGAAAATAATCCTGGCATAATTATTTGATAAGAGTTCATCCATAGTTTCTGTATTTATTTTTTACATTTTTATTTGTACAAACCATTCACAAACAGCTCAGTTGCTTGTTGTTCAGTTGTCTTGCCTTACATTTGCTCAGTATAAGATAAGTAGTCTTAGTTTTTTTTCGCTTCAGCACATTAAGCTGCTTCGCCGAACAAAATTCATTCTATTTGTCTAGAAAAGCCCAAAACAGATTCCTGTTTTTTTTTATTAAAAACATTAGGACAAATGTAGGAAAAAAACGCGAATTGGCTATGGGTACTCAATAATTATATACCTTTGTAATGAGACAATACAAATAAAAGTTATGAAAAAAATAGTAGTACTTACAGGTGCCGGAATGAGTGCCGAAAGTGGTATCAATACATTCAGAGATGCTGGTGGACTTTGGGAACAACATCGTGTGCAGGATGTAGCCACACCTGAAGGTTGGCATCGGAATACTCAATTGGTACTGGACTTCTATAATGAGCGTCGCAAACAGTTGCTTGCAGCCAAACCGAATGTTGGACATATTACCTTAGCGGAACTTGAAAAACAATACGACGTCAGAATTGTGACCCAAAATGTGGATAATCTACATGAGCAAGCCGGGAGTTCACATGTTGTACATTTGCACGGCGAATTAATGAAAGTTCGATCCTCTGGTCCAGGGGAAGAGATTTTTAAACTCAACTCCGATAATTATGAAACGCATCTGGGTGACAAATGCCCAAAAGGCTATCAACTTCGTCCGCATATAGTTTGGTTCGGTGAAGCAGTGCCTGAAATTGAACCGGCAATCGATCTGGTTGGCATAGCCGATATATTAGTTATTATCGGAACATCCATGCAGGTTTATCCGGCTGCTGGGCTAATAAACTATGCGAAACCTGAAATTCCCATTTATTTAATCGACCCTCAGGATGTAAATGTGCCCTCAAAAAATATTCATGTAATAAAAAAGGGAGCTTCAGAAGGTATGAAAGAATTAAAGAAAATACTAAACTGCCAAGCTACCTAAAAGCAAAATTATTAAATAACCTGCTTGAACAATAAAAAATCCCGATTTGTGTTTCACAAATCGGGATTTTTACGTTTCGCCTTATAGCTACTTCCTTTCTTGGTCATTTTTCTCGGTTCGGATTTCAGCCTTTCTACTATTTTGCTTGCCATTTGAAGCTGATCTGGTTTGTTGAAGCATTTGTTTCTCAACTTTTACTGGCTGTCCAATGTATCTACCATAATAATTTGTCCTTTGAGCAGCTTTTCTCACCTCGGGATTAGAGGGTTGTTGTCTGATTGTATTATTATTAGCCGATCTGTTTGGATTCATATTATTTAGAGATTGGTCTCGCCTATCATCATTATCCGAAGAACGAGTTGGAATTGCATTATCATTTCTTGAATCTCCTCGCTGTTGATTTGGCCTCTCATAATTGATTGAAGAACGATTGTAAATATTAGTTTTCCAGCTGTTTTGTTGCTGACGATCTTCTTTGCTGTATTTAAACTGACGATTTGTTTTTAAACCATCGCCATCCCAACTACGGGCCCTGTTTCTTTCGTTTTCAGACCAATACACAGCACGCCTATTATTCTCGTTAAAGCCACGTACATAAGGAATATTACTGTGGTCATAATAATCTCGATAGTAATATCTTGGATAATGAGACACATAGTATTGATGATGCATCCATGGCTGATAAATATTGACATTAAGTGCAACCGTAAAACAATTATTCAAATCAAACCCAGCATAATTAGAAGGGCAAGAAGCAGAATAATACCATTGCCCGTTTGAAAGATAAACAAACTCCCGCGCAGAAAGATCATAATATGCTTCAATATCTGGCAGGTAATAATAACGGATACCTGCAGAATAAGAAGGAGCCCATTGTGGATTTTCATAGTGTGTTTGCACCCCTACAGTACTATAAGTGTACAAATCACAGCTTGAAAGCAATAATACAGAAAGCAATATAATGACCATTATTCTAAGTCCTTTTAATTGTCTCATATTTTAACATTTAATGTTAGTGCTGGCAGCAAGACAAATTTTATGCCACACAAGTTCAAGCAAAACGGTTTAAACATAATTTGGATATACAGCATTTAAACTTATTGTCGATTATATTATTTTGTCGCGAAAATGATGTTTCTCTAGCTACTAATAAAACATTTGCTTACCTGATAATGATAAAAATATTATGCAGTTTGACTGGAACTGCAATTTCCAAGAGCATAGAGGAAAGATGAATAAATAAAACAGTTCACAACACAACAAAATGTCCGCTACTAGTTAGAATATTTCATCTCTCAACATTCGCAGATTCTATATCAAGACCTTTTCAAGCAAGAAAATAAAAAAAATATTGGATAATCCAAAATGATTATCTATCTTTGCAGTCCAAAATAAAAATCAGAAACAAACACATTAAATAATTAATAATTATGATCGTAGTTCCAGTAAAAGAAGGCGAAAACATTGAAAGAGCATTGAAAAAATTCAAACGTAAATTTGAAAAAACAGGCGTTGTAAAAGAACTTCGTCGTCGTCAGTGCTTTGATAAGCCTTCTATCGTAGGTCGTGAAGAAAAAATGCATGCGATTTACGTTCAAAAGAAGAATCTAAGCGAAGAATAGTAAATAATAAAAGGAAAGTTTGTTTTCCTGAATTATTTAAACTATTTTCGTTGCAGAATTGAACTCACGGTTATGATAAATGAATTTCTGCAATATTTACAGTATGAGAAGAATTATTCTTTTCATACTGTTTTGTCATATCGTACCGATATCATGCAGTTTTGCAACTTTGCTGAGATTAGCTCTGTGGATTTCACTCCAGAATCTGTTGATTATCAAAGAGTACAACAATGGGTTCTTTCATTGATGAACAGTGGAACTTCGGCAAGAAGTTTGTCCCGGAAAATATCTGCACTTAAAACATTTTGGCGATTCTTGCTTCTGCGGTCATATGCAGAAGTAGATCCTACGTTAAAAATTATTTTGCCGAAAACAAAGAAAGTCCTTCCTGCGTTTTTTAAAGAAAATGAAATGAATGCTGCATTAGATAGCTCGTTCATTTCAGGTGATTTTGATTCAATCAGGAATCATTTAATGCTAGAAATTTTATATTCGACGGGAATTCGCTCGTCAGAGCTTATTAATATAAAAGATCAAGATGTTGATTTGGTTGAAGGAAGTGTAATCGTGACAGGAAAGCGGAATAAACAACGCATAATCCCTGTTGATAAGTCCGTTTGCGATGATGTGAAAAATTACATCGTTCTTAGAAATGAGTCAGTGGAAAAATTAGAACCATACTTATTTACACGAAGGAATGGCAAAAAATTGTATCCGAAGATGTTGTATGCTGTTGTACGTACTGCAATGTCTAAAGTAAGTAATCTACACAAGAAAAGTCCGCATGTGTTGCGCCATACTTTTGCAACGGGTTTACTTAATGGAGGGGCGGATATTAATGTTGTAAAGGAGTTGTTAGGTCATAGCAGTCTGGCGGCGACGCAGGTGTATACGCATACAAGCTTCGAGGAATTATATAAAACATATAAACATGCTCATCCAAGAGCTAAATAAAAAAGGAGGATAATATGAAACTACGAATTCAATCAATCAATTTTGACGCAACTGCTACATTGGAATCTTACATTAATAAGAAATCATTAAAACTTGAAAAGTTTTTTGATGAAATTTTGAATCTGGACGTGTATTTGAAGGTCGTAAAGCCTGAAACTGTAACTAACAAAGAGGCTGAAATAAAAGTTTCAATTCCAAATGTTGATTTTTTTGCATCTAAAACATGCGATTCTTTCGAAGAAGCGGTGGACCTAACTCTCGATGCTATAGAGAAACAGATCAGAAAATACAAAGAAAAATCAACGAAAAACTAAAATATTTGACGAAATGTTTTGTAGTCCAAAATATATTCGTACATTTGCAAGCCGTTTGAATAGCAATTTTCAAACGGCTTTTTAAACGCCAAAAACGCTATCATATAGCAAATTGCCTCTTTAGCTCAGTTGGCCAGAGCACGTGATTTGTAATCTCGGGGTCGTTGGTTCGAATCCGACAAGAGGCTCAGCGTTCTTTGTTTTATGTATTAAACAGAAAATTGGGCAGTTACCAAAGTGGCCAACTGGGGCTGACTGTAACTCAGCTGTCTTTCGACTTCGGAGGTTCGAATCCTTCACTGCCCACGAAACCGATGAGTTGATGTGTTGATATGATGATGTTGTTTTAATCATCACATTGTCAAATTATCACATTGTCAAATCAAAATTGCGGAAGTAGCTCAGTTGATAGAGCATTAGCCTTCCAAGCTGAGGGTCGCGGGTTTGAGTCCCGTCTTCCGCTCCAAAATGGAGCGTAAAATCTGAATGATTGATAAAATCCATTCTTTGCTGTTGTAGCTCAGTGGTAGAGCACTTCCTTGGTAAGGAAGAGGTCGCGAGTTCAATTCTCATCAACAGCTCAACTTTGTGAGCTTTTATAAAACATATTAAATTAATTATTAAATAATCTTTGAGTTATGGCAAAAGAAAAATTTGACAGGTCAAAACCCCACGTTAACGTAGGTACCATTGGACACGTTGACCACGGTAAAACTACCTTGACCGCTGCAATTACAACTGTACTTGCAAAAAAAGGGCTTTCTGAATTGCGTTCATTCGATTCTATCGATAATGCACCTGAAGAAAAAGAACGTGGTATTACTATTAACACTGCACACGTAGAATACCAAACAGCTAACCGTCACTATGCACACGTTGACTGTCCAGGTCACGCTGATTACGTTAAGAATATGGTTACTGGTGCTGCTCAAATGGACGGAGCTATCATTGTAGTTGCTGCAACTGATGGTCCTATGCCACAAACCCGCGAACACATTCTTTTAGCTCGTCAGGTAAACGTACCTCGTATTGTTGTTTTTATGAACAAATGCGATATGGTTGATGACGAAGAAATGTTGGAATTAGTAGAAATGGAAATGCGTGAATTGCTTTCATTTTACGATTTCGATGGCGATAATACTCCAATCATCCGTGGTTCTGCTCTTGGCGCACTAAATGGTGTTGCTGAATGGGAAGACAAAGTAATGGAATTGATGGATGCTGTTGATACTTGGATTGAATTACCTCCACGTGCAGTTGATAAACCATTCTTGATGCCAGTTGAAGATGTATTCTCTATCACTGGTCGTGGTACAGTTGCAACAGGTCGTATCGAAACTGGTATCATCAAAACAGGTGAAGAAGTTCAAATTATCGGTTTAGGCCATGAAGCTAAGAAATCAGTTGTAACTGGTGTGGAAATGTTCCGCAAGATTCTTGATGAAGGTCAGGCTGGTGATAACGTTGGTTTATTGCTACGTGGTATCGATAAAGAAGAAATCAAACGTGGTATGGTTATTACCCACCCGGGAAAAGTAACTCCTCATACTACATTTAAAGCTGCTGCTTATATCTTGAAAAAAGAAGAAGGCGGTCGTCACACTCCATTCCACAACCGTTACCGTCCACAGTTCTATATCCGTACATTGGATGTAACTGGTGAAATTACTCTTCCTGAAGGAACAGAAATGGTAATGCCTGGTGATAACTTGGAGTTGACTGTAACTTTGATCTATCCTGTAGCTTGTAACATTGGTTTACGTTTCGCTATCCGTGAAGGTGGTCGTACAGTTGGTTCTGGTCAAATTACAGAGCTTCTTGACTAATTGAAGGTTGTTCCCAACTTCTTCTTAGAGGAATAGTAAGAGCAAAATGTACAGTAAGAAGTTTTTCTAAGAAATAAGTCGTTTCCCTTAATAGGGGGAACGACTTAATACACGGGCGTAGCTCAGTTGGTAGAGCACTGGTCTCCAAAACCAGGTGTCGGGAGTTCGAGCCTCTCTGCCCGTGCAAATTCTATTTACAATATGAAGATAATTAGCTATATCAAAGAGTCTTATTCGGAACTTGTTCAGAAAGTATCTTGGCCTTCACGGTCGGAACTTACTAACAGTGCAGTAGTGGTATTAATTGCTTCCATCATTCTTGCATTGATAGTATGGCTTATGGATATTAGTTTTGAACGTATCATGAAATTCATTTACGGACTGTTGTCTTAATTAAATCAAAGGAGGTCATTAAAGTGTCTGAGTCAACAAATTTTAAATGGTACGTTATGCGTGCTATTAGTGGAAAAGAGAACAAGGTAAAAGAATACATTGATGCAGAAATCAAAAATTCGGATCTTGGTCAATATGTTGCTCAGGTGTTAATCCCTACTGAGAAAGTATACCAGATTCGTAACGGCAAAAAAATTACAAAAGAACGTAGTTGCATGCCTGGATATGTATTGATAGAAGCTTATCTTATCGGTGAGATTTCTCATCGCCTGCGTAATACGCCTAATGTTATCGGTTTTCTGGGTGAAAAAAACAATGAACCAACTCCAATTCGTCCTTCAGAAGTGAATCGGATCTTGGGTACAGTGGATGAACTACAGGAAACAGCAGAAGAAATGTTAACACCTTTCTATGTTGGAGAAAACGTGAAAGTGATCTTTGGTCCTTTCAGCGGATTTAGTGGGCTAATTGAGGAAGTAAACTCCGAAAAGAAAAAACTCAAAGTTATGGTTATGATTTTCGGACGGAAAACTCCGCTCGAACTCGCCTTCACGCAAGTAGAAAAGGAATAGTCCGTTCTTGTTACAAATTGACGATTCCACTTTAACATCAAAATTAAAATTATTATGGCTAAAGAGATTGCTGGACTTATTAAATTACAGATTAAAGGAGGGGCAGCAAACCCATCTCCCCCAGTAGGGCCTGCATTGGGTTCTAAAGGGATCAATATTATGGAGTTTTGCAAACAATTTAATGCCAGAACCCAAGACAAACCGGGCAAAATTTTACCCGCAGTCATCACCTATTATACTGACAAATCTTTCGACTTTGTTGTAAAGACTCCGCCTGTTGCTATTCAATTATTGGAAGTAACAAAACTTAAAAGTGGTTCGGCAGAGCCTAACCGTAAAAAAGTAGCTGAAATTACTTGGGAACAAGTACAGACTATTGCAACGGACAAGATGGTTGATTTGAATTGTTTTGAATTAGATGCAGCTATGAAAATGGTTGCTGGTACAGCTAGAAGTATGGGTATTACTGTAAAAGGTACTTTTCCGAATAAAAATAACTAATAAACTTCAATTAAAATGAGTAAACTGACAAAGAATCAAAGGTTAGCTTTAGAAAAAATTGAAGCAGGAAAGGCCTATTCGTTGAAAGAAGCTTCATCATTGGTAAAAGAAATTACCAATTCTAAGTTTGACGCTTCTGTTGATATAGATGTACGCTTAGGTGTTGATCCACGTAAAGCAAACCAAATGGTACGCGGCGTTGTGTCGTTACCAAACGGAACCGGAAAACAAGTAAAGGTTCTTGCATTATGTACTCCTGACCAAGAAGCTGCGGCAAAAGAAGCCGGAGCTGATTTCGTTGGTCTCGATGAATATATCGAAAAAATCAAAGGTGGTTGGACTGATGTTGATGTTATCATCACTCAACCTGCTATCATGGGTAAATTGGGTGCTTTAGGGCGCGTTTTGGGCCCTCGTGGTTTAATGCCAAATCCTAAGAGTGGTACGGTTACCAACGAAGTTGGTAAAGCTGTAAAAGAAGTAAAACAAGGAAAAATCGACTTTAAAGTTGATAAATATGGTATAGTTCATACTTCTGTAGGTAAGGTATCTTTCACTGCAGAACAAATTATTGAAAATGCCAGAGAATTTGTTTCTACTTTGATGAAACTAAAACCGACTGCCGCAAAAGGTACTTATGTAAAGAGCATTTATCTTTCAAGCACAATGAGTTCGGGTATTAAGATTGAACCCAAATCAATTGAAGAATAAAATTAAAGTTTATGAAAAAGGAAGATAAAAACGCTATTATAAAACAACTTGAGTCAACTCTTGGAGAGTATTCTCATTTCTATTTAGCAGATATCGGTGGATTAGACGCTACTCAAACAAGCGAATTAAGAAGAGTTTGTTATAAAGAAAACGTTAAGCTAGTAGTTGTAAAGAATACATTACTTCAAAAAGCACTCGACAACTCATCGGTAGACTTCAGTGAACTTTATGGTTCGCTTAAAGGTGAAACCTCATTAATGCTTTCGAATACGGCTAATGTGCCAGCAAAAGTAATAAATGACTTCAGCAAATTAAAGAGCAACAAGCTTAAAAAACCTATTTTGAAAGCTGCTTATGTTGAAGAAAGTTTCTACATTGGCGAAAACAATTTGGAAGCACTGATCCACGTGAAGAGCAAAAACGAGCTTATCGGCGAAATTATTGGCTTATTGCAGTCGCCTGCTAAGAACGTTATATCCGCACTCCAATCAGGAGGTTCGACTATCCACGGCGTGTTGAAAACATTGTCGGAGAGATAATATTTATCGTAAAATAAAAAAAAACAAATACATTAAAAATAAGTAAAATGGCAGATTTGAAAGCTTTTGCAGAACAATTGGTTAACTTAACAGTTAAAGAAGTAAATGAGTTAGCTCAAATTTTGAAAGACGAATATGGTATTGAACCAGCTGCTGCGGCTGTTGCTGTTGCTGCAGGTCCTGCGGCTGCTGCAGAAGTAGCAGAAGAAAAATCGGCTTTCGATGTAGTATTGAAAGCAGCCGGTGCTAATAAATTAGCTATCGTTAAATTAGTAAAAGAACTTACTGGTCTTGGCTTGAAAGAAGCTAAAGATATGGTAGATGCAGCTCCTTCAGTAATTAAAGAAGGTGTAGCTAAAGACGAAGCAGAAGCCTTGAAAAAACAACTCGTTGAAGGCGGAGCTGAAGTTGAACTTAAATAATAAAACCTGAATATCAGGTATTTGGTTTAGATTCCCTCTTGTAGAGGGATTCTAAACCTTTTCTGTCTATAAAATAATTGAGTTCATCGCACCCAAATAACCTCTTTGAAAATGTCGTCATTAACTAAAGCTCAAAGAATAAATTTTGCTTCTATTAAAAATCAGTTAGAATATCCTGACTTTTTAGAAGTACAATTAAAATCTTTCCAGGACTTTTTTCAAATGGACACTGCTCCAGAAAAAAGAAAATCAGAAGGATTGTATAAGGTCTTTTCCGAAAACTTTCCGATTGCTGATACCCGAAATAATTTCATCCTCGAATTTCTCGATTATTACGTTGACCCTCCACGTTATTCGATTGATGAGTGTGTAGAACGCGGCTTAACTTATAGCGTGCCGCTTAAAGCCAAACTAAAACTGTATTGTACCGATCCTGATCATGAAGATTTCGATACGGTCATTCAGGATGTCTATTTGGGACCAATCCCGTATATGACAGCTAAAGGTACTTTTGTCATAAATGGTGCTGAACGTGTAATTGTTTCTCAGCTTCACCGTTCACCAGGTGTATTTTTTGGTCAAAGCGTACATGCTAACGGCACAAAGTTATATTCCGCACGTATTATTCCCTTCCGTGGATCGTGGATCGAGTTTGCAACTGACATCAATAATGTGATGTATGCTTATATCGACCGCAAGAAGAAACTTCCAGTAACGACATTACTTCGTGCCATTGGTTTTGAAAGTGACAAAGATATATTAGAAATCTTTAATCTTGCAGAAGAAATCAAAGTTAGTAAAACTAGCTTGAAAAAAGCAATCGGACAAAAATTAGCTGCTCGTGTATTAAAGACCTGGGTGGAAGATTTTGTTGATGAAGATACCGGTGAAGTTGTTACTATTGAACGAAATGAAGTTATCATCGATCGTGAGACTATATTAGATAGTACTCATGTTGACCTGATTATTGAAGCAGGAACACCAACCATTTTATTACATAGGGCTGATACCAATCAAAATGACTATGCTATAATATATAATACACTTCAAAAAGATCCAAGTAACTCGGAAAAAGAAGCTGTACTTTATATTTATCGTCAGTTGCGTAATGCTGTACCTGCTGATGATTCTACAGCCCGTGAAGTTATTAATAATCTTTTCTTCTCTGAAAAACGTTACGACTTAGGTGATGTTGGACGTTTCCGTATTAACCGGAAATTGAACCTGACAACAAGCGGTGATATCAAGGTGTTAACGAAAGAAGACATTATTGAAATCATCAAATATCTGATTGAGTTGATTAACTCGAAGGCAGATGTGGATGATATTGACCACTTGAGTAATCGTCGCGTACGTACTGTAGGTGAACAATTATATAATCAATTCGGAGTAGGGCTTTCGCGTATGGCTCGTACCATTCGTGAACGTATGAATGTTCGTGACAACGAAGTGTTCACGCCTATTGATTTGATCAATGCAAAAAGTATTTCTTCAGTGATTAATTCGTTCTTCGGTACGAATGCACTTTCGCAGTTTATGGACCAACAAAATCCGTTGGCGGAAATTACGCACAAACGTCGTATGTCTGCCCTAGGACCTGGTGGTTTATCTCGTGAGCGTGCCGGCTTTGAGGTTCGAGATGTTCACTATACGCACTATGGTCGTTTGTGTCCTATTGAAACTCCTGAAGGACCGAACATTGGTTTGATTTCTTCTTTATGTATTTATGCTAAGATCAATGAACTTGGTTTTATTGAAACTCCATATCGTAAGGTTACTAATTCTATTGTTGATACAACAGAAAACGGAATAGAATACTTTACAGCTGAGGAAGAGGAAAATCTGATTATCGGACAAGGTAATGCACCTCTGAATGAAAAAGGTGAATTCCTTCGTACGAAAGTAAAATCGCGTTTGGGTGCAGATTTCCCGGTTGTGGCTCCGGAAGAAGTAAATTTGATGGATGTTTCGCCATCGCAGATTGCTTCCATTGCCGCTGCTTTGATTCCCTTTTTGGAGCATGATGATGCTAACCGTGCGTTGATGGGATCAAACATGATGCGACAGGCAGTGCCTTTATTGCGTTGTGAAGCTCCTATTGTAGGTACTGGAATTGAAGCTCAGTTAATTCGCGATTCAAGAACACAGATAGCTGCAGAAGGCGAAGGAGTTATTGAATTTGTTGATGCAACTTGTATTAAAATTCGCTATGACCGAACAGAAGAAGAAGAATTTGTAAGCTTCGAATCGGCTGTAAAGGAATATAAATTACCAAAATTCCAAAAAACCAATCAGAATACTACCATTGACTTACGACCTATCGTAAGTAGAGGAGATAAAGTTTTTGCCGGTCAGATTTTAACTGAAGGCTATTCTACTCAAAATGGCGAGTTAGCTATTGGGAAAAACCTGAAAGTAGCATTTATGCCATGGAAAGGTTATAACTTTGAGGATGCTATCGTAATCAATGAGCGCGTTGTTCGCGAAGATATATTTACCTCTATACACGTAGTTGAACAATTGTTGGATGTACGTGAAACAAAACGTGGTATTGAAGAATTTACTTCTGACATTCCGAACGTAAGCGAAGATGCTACTAAGGATTTAGATGAAAATGGTATTATCCGTGTTGGAGCGCGTATCGAACCAGGTGATATCATCATAGGTAAAATTACTCCTAAAGGCGAATCAGATCCTTCACCGGAAGAAAAACTGCTTCGTGCCATTTTTGGTGATAAAGCTGGTGATGTGAAAGATGCTTCGTTGAAAGCAACCCCATCGTTATCGGGTGTAGTTATTGGCAAACGTTTATTCTCTAAAGCTCAAAAGAACCGGAAATCGAAGCTGGCCGACAAGGCTGTTCTTCCGAAGTTAGATGAAGAATTTGAAAATCAGGCAGCTATTTTACGAGAAACATTGGTTGATAAACTAATTGGACTAATCGGTGATAAAACGTCTGCTGGGGTTAAAGATTTCTTAGGGGCAGATATTATTTCACGCAATAGTAAGTTTACAGCTGACAGATTGCGTGAAATAGATTATACTGCAGTTCAATTAAGCAAATGGACTACCGATTCACATAAAAATGAATTGATAAAACAATTGATTATGAACTATCTGAGAAAACATAAGGAATTGGATGCTCAGATTAAACGTCAAAAGTTCAATATTACTATCGGAGACGAACTTCCAAATGGTATCGTACAAATTGCTAAAGTTTATATCGCCAAAAAACGTAAAATCCGTGTTGGTGATAAGATGGCGGGACGTCACGGTAACAAAGGTATTGTATCGCGTATCGTTCGTCAGGAAGATATGCCGTTCCTTGAAGATGGAACTCCGGTTGATATCGTATTGAACCCACTGGGTGTACCTTCGCGTATGAACCTTGGACAGATTTTTGAAACCGTATTGGGTTGGGCCGGAAAAGAATTAGGTTTGCGTTTTGCAACTCCTATTTTCGATGGAGCTAGCCTGGATGATTTGAATGCATGGACTGACAAAGCCGGTGTGCCAAATTACGGTAAAACTTATTTGTATGATGGTGGAACCGGAGAGCGGTTTGACCAAACAGCTACAGTAGGTGTCATTTATATGTTGAAACTGGGTCACATGGTTGAGGATAAAATGCATGCTCGTTCTATTGGACCATATTCACTTATTACACAACAGCCTCTTGGTGGTAAAGCACAATTTGGAGGTCAACGTTTCGGAGAAATGGAAGTTTGGGCACTTGAAGCATTTGGTGCTGCTCACATTTTGCAAGAAATTCTGACCGTAAAATCAGATGATGTTATGGGGCGTGCCCGCACTTACGAAGCAATTGTAAAAGGTGACCCAATGCCAACACCCGGAATTCCGGAATCGCTCAACGTATTGTTGCACGAACTTCGAGGATTGGGTCTGAGCATCAGTTTAGATTAGTGTTTCCTTAACGGGGAATATAAGAAGTGAGTCTTTTGACTCACTTTCTTCTAATTCTGAATTGAATTTTCAAAAATGTAAATCTTAGAACTCTTCATAAAACAGAGATATGGCTTTTAAAAATGATAATAAGATAAAGAATAATTTTAGTAAGATTTCGATTGGTCTTGCATCGCCCGAAGAAATATTAAAATTATCAAGTGGTGAGGTACTAAAACCCGAAACCATTAATTATCGTACATACAAACCCGAACGTGATGGTCTGTTCTGCGAACGTATTTTCGGTCCTACCAAGGATTTCGAGTGCCATTGTGGTAAATACAAACGTATACGATACAAAGGTATAGTTTGCGACCGTTGTGGAGTAGAGGTGACCGAGAAAAAAGTTCGTCGTGAACGTATGGGGCACATTCAATTAGTGGTTCCTGTAGCTCACATTTGGTATTTCCGCTCGCTTCCGAATAAAATCGGTTATCTGCTTGGTATGCCAACTAAAAAACTTGATTCGATTATTTATTACGAAAAGTATGTGATAATTCAACCAGGTATTGTTGAGAATGATGGAACATACGCTAGCAGTGAATTGACGATTGGGCAAGGCGAGTTATTGTCGGAAGATGAATATTTAGACATCATGGAAGCTCTTCCACGCGAAAACCAATTGCTGGAAGATAGTGATCCTAATAAATTCATTGCAAAAATGGGCGCCGACGCCATTTATGATTTGTTGGCTCGTTTGGATTTAGACGCTCTGTCATACGACTTGCGTCATAAAGCAAACAACGATACATCTCAACAACGTAAAAACGAAGCCTTGAAACGTCTGCAAATTGTAGAATCGTTCCGCGCTTCAAAATTGCGCAACAAACCGGAATGGATGATAATTAAGATTGTTCCTGTTATTCCTCCTGAATTACGCCCGTTAGTGCCATTGGATGGTGGGCGTTTTGCAACTTCCGATTTGAATGACTTATATCGTCGTGTTATTATCCGTAATAACCGTCTGAAACGTTTGATCGAGATTAAAGCTCCCGAAGTAATTTTACGTAACGAAAAACGTATGCTTCAGGAAGCTGTAGACTCATTGTTCGATAACTCACGTAAATCGAGTGCTGTAAAAACTGACGCAAACCGTCCGTTGAAATCGCTTTCGGATTCGTTGAAAGGTAAACAAGGACGTTTCCGTCAAAACTTGTTAGGTAAACGTGTGGATTACTCGGCTCGTTCGGTAATTGTCGTTGGACCTGAATTAAAAATGCATGAGTGTGGTTTGCCAAAAGATATGGCTGCCGAACTTTATAAACCGTTTGTTATTCGCAAACTTATTGAACGCGGAATTGTAAAAACGGTAAAATCAGCGAAAAAAATCGTTGATCGGAAAGACCCCGTTATCTGGGATATTTTAGAGTACGTGATGAAAGGACATCCCGTATTACTGAACCGTGCCCCTACGCTTCACCGTTTGGGTATTCAGGCTTTCCAACCAAAAATGATTGAAGGAAAAGCTATTCAACTTCACCCACTTGCATGTACGGCTTTTAATGCCGACTTTGATGGTGACCAGATGGCTGTTCACTTACCACTGGGTAATGAGGCAGTACTGGAAGCACAGATGTTGATGTTGGCTGCTCACAATATTCTTAACCCGGCCAATGGTGCTCCTATTACCGTACCTTCGCAGGACATGGTTCTTGGTTTGTATTACATCACCAAACCGCGTAAGGGTGGATTGGGTGAAGGTCTTATTTTCTATTCGCCAGAAGAAGCAGAAATCGCTTACAACGAAAAGAAAGTTACTTTACACTCATGGATCAAGGTTAAAACACTTGATTTGAATGCTGAAGGTGATCTTGAACTACAATTGATCGAAACTACAGTTGGACGTATCTTGTTTAATAAGTGTGTACCACCAGAAGTAGGATATATAAACGAACTTCTTTCTAAAAAATCATTACGCGATATTATCGGTAACGTAATTGATATTTGTGGAGTAGCCCGTACAGCTCAATTCCTCGATGATATTAAAGATTTAGGTTACTACATGGCTTTCAAGGGAGGTCTGTCATTTAACCTGAATGACGTTATTATCCCACCTGAAAAAGAAACATTGGTAAAAGAAGGTAACGCTGAAGTAGAAGAAATTTTGAATAACTATAACATGGGATTCATTACCTTCAACGAACGTTACAATCAGATTATCGATACCTGGACACATGTTAACTCGAAATTGTCGAACATTTTGATGAAGCAACTTTCGACCGACAATCAGGGATTCAACTCTGTATACATGATGTTGGATTCAGGAGCCCGTGGATCTAAAGAACAGATTCGTCAACTGTCAGGTATGCGTGGTTTGATGGCAAAACCTCAAAAATCAGGTGCTGAAGGCGGACAAATTATTGAAAACCCTATTCTTTCGAACTTTAAAGAAGGACTTTCGGTATTGGAATACTTTATTTCAACCCACGGTGCTCGTAAAGGTTTGGCGGATACAGCTCTTAAAACGGCTGATGCCGGATACTTAACCCGTCGTTTGGTTGACGTGTCGCAAGACGTAATTATCAACGAAGATGACTGTGGTACATTACGTGGTTTGATTGCCACTGAAATGAAAAACAATGAAGAAGTTATTTCTTCGCTTTACGAACGTATTCTGGGTCGTGTGTCGGTTCACGATATTTTCCACCCACTTACCGGAGAATTGTTAGTTGCTTCAGGCGAACAGATTACTGAAATTCATGCCCGTAAGATTCAGGATTCACCTATTGAACGCGTAGAGATTCGCTCGGTGTTAACCTGCGAATCGAAAAAAGGTGTTTGTGCGAAATGTTACGGACGTAACCTTGCAACAGGTAAGATGGTTCATATTGGTGAGGCTGTTGGTGTTATCGCTGCACAGTCAATCGGTGAACCGGGAACTCAGTTGACACTTCGTACATTCCACGTCGGTGGGGTTGCATCCAATGTGGGTGCCGAATCTAAAATTACTTTACGTTACGATGGTCGACTTGAATTCGACGAACTTCGTACTGTAGATGCAATGGATGAAGACAACAAAAACACCCACCAGGTAGTAGTAAGCCGTTTGGCCGAAATGCGTGTAGTGGATGTAAATACTGGTATAGCCCTTACTACTCAAAACATTCCTTACGGTTCTAAATTGTATGTGAAAGATGGTGAAATCGGAGCTAAAGGTCAGGTTATATGTGAATGGGATCCATTTAATGCGGTAATCATTTCGGAAACCGATGGTAAAATTGAATTTGAAGACGTTGTAGAAGGTATTACTTTCAAAACCGAAACTGATGATGCTACCGGATTACGCGAAAAGATCCTGATCGAATCCAAAGATCGTAACAAGGTGCCTAGTGCCCACATTGTATCCAAAGAAGGTTCTATTCTCCGTACATACAATTTACCGGTGGGTGCCCACTTGGTATTGGACAACGGCGATAAAATCAAAACCGGTCAGATGTTGGTGAAAATTCCACGCGCTGTAGGTAAAGCTGGTGATATCACCGGTGGTCTTCCACGTGTAACGGAATTGTTCGAAGCACGTAACCCATCCAATCCGGCTGTAGTAGCTGAAATTGATGGTGAAGTAACCTTTGGTAAAATCAAACGTGGTAACCGCGAGTTGGCTGTAACTTCTAAAACGGGTGAAATCAAGAAATACATGATTGCACTTTCGAAACAAATTCTGGTTCAGGAAAATGACTTTGTACGTGCAGGAACTCCGCTTTCGGATGGTGCTACCACTCCTTCGGATATCTTGTTAATCAAAGGACCTACAGCTGTTCAGGACTATATCGTAAATGAAGTTCAGGATGTTTATCGCTTACAGGGTGTGAAAATCAATGATAAACACTTTGAGGTGATTGTACGTCAGATGATGCGTAAAGTAGAAATTCTGGAACAAGGAGATACTCGCTTCCTGGAAAAACAAATCGTTGACAAACATGATTTCATGGAAGAAAACGATCGTATCTGGGGTAAAAAAGTAATTCTGGATGCTGGTGACTCAGCTACGCTGAAACCGGGACAAATTATTACTGCACGTAAACTCCGTGATGAAAACAGTATGCTAAAACGCCGCGATATGAAGCTGGTGCTTACACGCGATGCCATCGCTGCTACTTCTAACCAGATTTTACAAGGTATTACCCGTGCTGCTTTACAAACCAGTAGCTTTATGTCGGCTGCCTCTTTCCAGGAAACTACGAAAGTGTTGAACGATGCAGCTATCAACGGAAAAGTAGATCGTTTGGAAGGATTGAAAGAAAACGTTATTTGCGGTCACCTTATTCCTGCCGGAACTGGTCAACGCGACTTCGACAAAATTGTAGTTTACTCGCGCGACGAGTACGACAAAAAAGTGGATGCCCGCCGCAATGTGCTGGATATCGAAGAAGAACGTCAGACTACTGAAGCCTAAAATACTTCGGCTATATAATACTAAAAGAGGATGTCCCTAAAGGGCATCCTCTTTTTTTGTCAAAAATTATCATTCTCGGGGATATTTGCAATATAGAATTGCAGATATAGGCTTTATCACCCCAGCTACTGCTCTCTTTTTGAGCAATACAGAACCGGATTTTACCCAGTTCTATACAAAATTAGGGACGTTGGGTGCGACAAATGTTGTTTATTTAGATCGAATCCTACACTAAGCATAACTGTTCACTCGGTATCGGCTATGCGTTTGAGTGTCTACGACCCACTAATTAGTGGGTCGTAGTCGCTCCGGAGTAACTTTCAGTCGCTAATTAGCGACTTGTTGCCACTAATTAGCGGGTCGTAGTCGCTTTGGAGCAGCTTTTATCGCTAATTAGCGACTTGTTACCACTAATTAGTGGGTAATTGTCGCTCCAGAGTAACTTTCAGTCACTAATTAGAGACTTGATGTCACTCGGTTGAGGGGTTTCTTTTCTTTGTTACTGTGCTAAATACCTGAACTTTCTGTTTGAGGTCTATTGGTATATCCGTTATTAAATAAACTGATAAATTTTTATGGAGTCTGAGCAGTCTTTTCTACAGCTTAATCTTTCTCTGACAGTTACTGCTTGCCGACTTTGAACAAACAGAAGCTATCTGTCAAATCTTATCAACAATCAGTTTAGTGTTAACTTTAATGTGTATGTAAAGCATTATAAAGTAGATTATATTTCCCTATATCAGAAAGAGCATCCGGATACATGTTTAGAAGATTTTGTACACGAGTGAAATTTTGGGTCGAAAAGTACGTTGAAACGCGCAATGACGAGTGCAAAGTAACCCATTCGGAAAGAATGATATATACTTGCTTTTTGAACTGTTTTGGAAGAATCGGTTTCTAATACCAATGAGAAAGATGTACCGAAAAGCTCGATTTAGAAAAATCCTTTTTACCTTTGCAGTTAAAGTGGGATTGAATTTTTTTCTATTCAGTGATATGTCATTCGGAATGGAGCTAAGAATCTGAACAGTGGTATCCATTTTAAAAATAACCAAATTAAAAAATAATGAAACATATCTTGTATTTAATTATTCTGGCTCTATTTCTGAGCAATGCTTTACAAGCGCAGCAGGAAATAAAGCTTTATCCAGACAGTCCGGCCGAAAGTAACGGAATTACTGTGCCCGAAAGTTACCGCGATCCAGAATTTATAGTGAACACGTCTGATCCGCGGATGTATGCCTATCCAGCTGCTAAGAAGATGGCCAATGGTACGGCAGTAGTTATATGTCCCGGAGGAGGTTATGTGGGTGTCTCGCAGATTAAAGAAGGTTCTGAAATTGCCAAATGGTTTAATGATTTGGGAGTAACGGCTTTTGTGCTGTATTACCGCATGCCTAACGGACACCCCGCTATTCCGTTGGCTGATGCTCAAGTTGCGCTGAAGATCGTGCATCAACGCGCTAAAGAGTGGAATATCGACAGTAATAAGATAGGCATTATGGGATTTTCGGCCGGTGGTCATTTGGCTTCAACAGTGGGGACTCACTTTAAAACGAAAACGGATCGCCCGGCTTTTATGATTCTGGCTTATCCGGTGGTAACGATGAACAAAGAACTGACTCACGCCGGTTCGCGTGAGAATCTGTTGGGTAAAGAACCTTCTGACGAATTGGTAAAGTTGTACTCGAATGAGTTGCAGGTAACAAAAATGACTCCACCTACATTTATTGTTCATGCAAAAGATGATGGAGCGGTGCCGATTGCCAATAGTGAGAACTTGTTGAAGGCATTAAAAGATAATCATGTAGCTGCCGAGTTTCATAAATTTGATGTTGGTGGACACGGATTTGGCATGCGCAAAAAAGGAATTCCTGCCGACAAGTGGCCCGATTTATTAAAAACATGGTTACAAACCAATAAGCTGATTAAATAAGATGAAGTTTCAGGAAGAAGCGAACGATGCGGTTGCACTGCTCCGGCAACTGATAGCCATTTCTTCGTTTAGTAAGGACGAAAAGGCGGTTGCCGATTTTATCGAACGGTATATAGAGATGAAAGGATACGTGGCTGTACGAAAAGAAAATAACGTATGGCTATTGAGTCCCGGATTTGATCCTACACGACCCACTGTGCTGCTTAATTCACATATTGATACGGTGAAACCAGTTGCCGGTTGGGTACATGATCCGTTTGCACCGACTATTGAAAGCGGAAAACTGTTTGGGCTGGGTAGTAACGATGCGGGTGCCAGCGTGGTGAGTCTGATGCATGCCTTTTTTTATCTGACACAACAGCAACAAAGTTATAACCTGATTTTTGCTGCTTCGGCAGAAGAAGAAATTTCAGGAAAAAACGGCATCGAGAGTTTGCTGCACGAGCTTCCGGAGATTGATTTTGCCATTGTGGGTGAACCTACCGGTATGAATATGGCGGTAGCTGAAAAGGGCTTGATGGTCCTCGACTGTGTTGCTCAGGGGCAGGCGGGACATGCTGCCCGAAATGAAGGTGACAATGCTATTTATAAAGCTTTGCCTGCCATAGAGTGGTTTAGTACCTTTGAGTTTGACCGGAAATCGGATTTGCTCGGCGCTGTAAAAATGACAGTTACCCAAATAAATGCCGGAACGCAGCATAATGTGATACCTGATAAATGTTCCTTTGTGGTAGATGTCCGGAGCAACGAGATGTATTCGAATCAGGAGATTCTGGACGAAATACGGATGCATGTAAGTTGTGATGTACAGCCTCGTTCTACACGACTAAGTTCAACAGCTACACCGTTGGATCATGCTGTTGTAAAACGCGGACGGGAATTAAATCGTTCTGTTTTCGGATCGCCCACACTCTCCGATCAGGCGCTAATGCCTTTCCCCAGTTTGAAAATGGGTCCGGGCGAATCGTCGCGTTCGCACACTGCCGACGAATATATCCTGTTGAGCGAGATTGAGGAAGCTATTGAAATCTATGTTCAACTGCTGGATGGACTAAAACTTTAGTCGATAATAAAGCCACAGGTAGCACAAAGGGGTTCGACAATTTTACGTTGTTCGAATCCTTTTTTTATGTCTTTTGCTTTGTCAGTTGCAAGTAAGTCGACCAGATTTTCAGTGAATATATTCCCGATTTTCATGTTTGCATCGGCATCCAGGCAGCAGGGCACTACTTGTCCGTCGGCCAATATGGCAATATGGTCGCGAAGTGCATAACAGTTTTTCTGTGTTTGAGTCTGGGGGTTGTTTTCGTCCGGCCACTCAAAGCGTGGTGCGCGTTGCAGAAAGATATGGTCGGCCAGCTTCACTCCGTTTCCACTTGTTTTTTCGTTCAACAGTTGGATGGTGAGCTCAAATTGTTTGGCAATCTGCTCCGAACAAAGCGTATTAAAATAGGCACTCTCCACATTACTGGTATTCCACAGACGGAGGCAGACGTAGGTCTTCGGAGCTATTTCAGTAGCAAAGTCAAGAACGGAGTTTAAATATTCCGGCCATTTGAGCGCTGCTATATTTTCTTCGGCATCGTGCAACGAGATGTTGATTTGGCGGATAGAGTGGGTGAGTAGAATTTCTTTCTTTTTCTCCAACAATCCGCCGTTGGTGGTAATGTTGATGTTGAGTCCGGCAGCTTCGGCAATGCTTAGAATTTCATCCAGATGTGGATGCAGCAACGGTTCACCGAGTACATGCAGGTAAATATAGTTGGTGAAAGGGCGAACCTTCTCCACGACCAATCGAAATTCATCTACAGACATGAACCTGCTTGCTCGTGCTGTTTTAAAACAAAAGCTGCAATCGAAATTGCAGCTATTCGTTATCTCAATATAGATCTTCTTGAATTTCAATATCCGGGATTTTAATATGTGTTTTTGAAAATATTATTCTATACTACAATTCTTAGATTATATAGCTCATAGCTCATAACTCTTGTAACTCGTAACTTATTCCTTGTAACTATTATGCTATCTGAAATCAATAATATTATGAATGGACAAGATACCTACTACCTGCTCATGTTCATCCAGCACAGTTAATGTGGTTATTTTGTTGATGTCCATGATTTCTAACGCTTCGGTAATCATTTCGTCCTGCGTAATCCGTTTGAAACCGTGTGTCATAAAGTCGGCAGCTTTCAGATGTTTCAGCTCGTCAAACCGCTGAATAGCCCGACGGATATCACCATCGGTAATTATTCCTATAGCCTGTTCGTGGTCATTATAAACCATCGTCATTCCCAGGCGCTTGTTGCTTACTTCGTAAATAATATCTTTGAAGAGCGTGTTTTCGTATACCTTCGGAATGTCGGTAAACATTTCATCTTTAACCCGCGAAATCAATCGACGTCCCAATGCACCTCCGGGATGATAAAGGGCAAAATTCTCTGCTTTAAACCCGCGTCGTTCCATCAGGCAAACAGTTAATGCATCGCCCATAACAAGTGTGGCGGTGGTAGAGGTGGTAGGTGCTAGCCCCAGCGGACAAGCTTCTTTTGAAATTCCGATATTAAGCACCAGTGATACTTCCTGAGCCAATGCAGATTTCAGGTTGCCGGTCATTGCTATTACAGTACAACCTATTTCTTTCAGTGGAGCCACCACATTCAAAATTTCAGCAGAATGACCACTATTCGAAATTAGTAGCGCGATATCATTCTCGCTTACCATGCCCAGATCGCCGTGCATAGCTTCGGCTGCATTGACAAAAATGGAAGGAGTTCCGGTCGAAGCCAGCGAGGATGCAATTTTGTGTCCGATAATGCCGGTTTTACCGATGCCCATAATCACTAATTTACCTTTGCAGGTATAAATCATTTCAACGGCTTCGTTTATTTCCGGTCCAATCTTTTCCGAAAGCTTTTGGAGTTCGGCAATTTCAAGATTGAATATCTCTTTGCTTCGTTGTATAAAATCCATTTTGTTTTATTACTAAACTACTTGGGGCAACAAGATGCACTAAGCATTATTTTAAATAATTTGTTCTTCGAAATCTTAGTAATTATTCATAATCATTTCCACAAATTCCCGAACGCAGCCTTCTCCGCCTTTTTTCTTCATCTGAACAATGCCGGGTATATTCTTTATGGTGCTCAACGCATCGGCGGGACAAGCTGCCAATCCAACGGCTGATAATAACTCGAAGCAGTTTACGTCATCGCCTATGTATGCAACTTCCGACAGAGAAATACCTTCTTTTTCGCAGATTTCTTTTACCGAAGCCAGTTTTCCGCCTTCACGTTTTCCCTGATATAAATAATCCAGTTTTAGTTTTAGGAACCGACGTTCTACCAGTTTGGTGTTTTCTGAAGTTACAATACCGGTTTTAATTCCTTTATCCTTAACCAACTGCAACCCCATACCGTCGTGTGTGTTGAATTTCTTAAGTTCATCACCGGCTTCGGAATAATACATGCCGGCATCTGTCAAAACACCATCTACATCAGTTAATAAAAGCTTTATTTTAGTAGGTAGTTGATAGTTTGTGGTTGGTAGTTTCGTGCTTACAGTTTGCTGCTTACTACTTACCGCTAGCTGTTTTGTAATATTATCTATCGCAACTGCCTGTTCCAGAATTTCGCGAATGCTTGAAAGGTATAATTGATTTGGTCCATCCGAAAAAGCATGATCGGGGTCGGGATGCACTTCGGCAAAAATGGCATCAACGCCAACAGCCAATGCTGCGCGCATCAAATACGGAACCATTTCGCGGTTCCCTCCGGTTGAAGTTCCTTGTCCTCCGGGTTTCTGCACAGCATGTGTTGCATCAAAAACTACCGGAAAACCGTAGTTGCGCATTTCTACCAATCCGGTCATATCCACCACCAAGTTGTTATATCCAAAACTGGAACCACGTTCGCAAAGCAGGATGTTTTCATTGCCCGAATCGCGTAGTTTGTCTACTACATTCTTCATGTCCCAGGGAGCCATGAATTGTCCTTTTTTTACGTTCACAATTTTACCGGTCTTAGCAGCTGCTACCAGTAAATCGGTTTGTCGGGAAAGAAATGCGGGAATTTGCAGCATGTCGGCAACCTTAGCCACTTCGGCACATTGCCACGTTTCGTGTACATCGGTTACAATGGGTAAATCTAATTCTGTTTTTACGCGTTGCAGAATTTGCAGACCACGCTCCATACCTACTCCGCGAGGAGATTTTACCGAAGAACGGTTGGCTTTATCAAATGAGGATTTGAAAATCAGGTGAATTCCAAGTTCGCCACATATTTCTTTTAAAGTGCGGGCCACTTCCATGGTCATTTTCTCGGTTTCGATGGCACATGGTCCGGCAATGAGTACAAAGCGGTTATTCCCACCGATATCAAAACGGTTGAGAACATTTATTTTTTGAGTTTCAATCATTTCCTTGATTAAATATCCGGATTCACATACTTCTTGTGTGTTGGTATGGGTATGTCCGGTGTGTATGTATTAATTCGTGTATACTTTCACCCAATCTACTTCCATATTTCCGGTGTCTCCGTGTTGTTTGCCGGGGATGAAAGAGTTGAAAGCCAAATAGAGTTGTTCGGTTGGAATATTACTTGTTGTACGATATACCTCGTAATTATTGATCATCCATCTCAACTCATTAGCTGTCCATACTAAAGTATAAATGAAATACTGAGACGGATTTAGTCCTTTAATTTGCACTCCGTCAACTAAATCTTTGTTTGTATTTCCAAGAGTAATCTGTTTTCCATCGAAATGGAAGATATTGATATGAGGTAATTTAGTGTCGCTTCCAAGCCAGAATGTATGATGAAGGTTTCCTGTACAACGAAGCTTAGCACGAAAAACACCTTCTTTTTGGCGGAAAGAATCTGCTGTTTGCACTACATCAGCAGTGTAATCAAATTCCTGTTGAACAAATCCTTTTTTAGGATGCCAGGCTCGTGCAGTGGTTTTTTCCCGTTTGGTTTCCAGTTTTAGTATACCATCAACAACTGATATATTTTTTCCGGAATTATTTGCTTGTTTTTCGTTCGTAAACGAATGGTCACCTATCAGTTCTTGGCTCTTGTAGTGGAATCCAAAGTTCCAATGCGATTTATCTAAGGTGTTCCAACTAAATTCATCCTGAAAAGACAGCTTGAGCGCGCGGTATTTTTCAAATCGTTCCGGTTTTTCTTTTTCAAAGAAGATGATATCCGGATTTTTAGCCAGTTCATAAAACCGTTCTTGCTGAGCAAACTCAGGAGTGTTGTGCCAGCGTTTTTCATTGGCCCAAAATTCATTTGCTTTTACAAACTCGGGAGTTGTTACTTTGGCTTTCAACTGCTCGTATTCGGTGATGATGTAAGAGTCGTGAAAGCGGGTGTAATTTTCAAATTCTTTTGATTTCTCAAAGTGTTTCAGCTTTTGAAGTGCTTCAGAAGCTTTTACTTTGTCCTTATTTCCCAATAATTCGAAATCGGGAGATGATTTGAATTTGAGGTAATGTTTTAGAGTTTCTGATTCGAGTATCTGATAGTAGGCAATAATATCAGGAGAATTCTGAAGCTTTTTGAATTTAGTACTGACTCTGTATTCTTCCGTATCCTTGTATTTCCTGTTTTGAAGAATCTTTTTGTTCTCCTGAAATTTGGCAGACTTTACAATATGAAAGAGCTTCTTGTATTCTGCAAGTTCCACAGATTTTTCAACTTCAGCATAGCGATGCATGGCTTCTTTTAATTCAGCTTCATCTTTTTCCAGTTTAGCTGTAGGAGTTATTTCTCCAAAGAGTTTTTTCCAAAACAAATTCATAAAGCGACAATATTATGAGTTCTTATTCGACAAATTAATTAATTCCATGCAGTTTGAAATATCGCGGGCAATTATTGGCTTGTATTTTTCATCCGAAGGGATGAATGATTCATTGCGCATGCGATCAATCTGATTGAGGAAAAGATCGTAAAAGCCATTTTGATTAACTATTATCAATGGTTTCTTATGTTCGCCCACTACACCCGAAGCAACAACATCCAACATCTCGTCCAATGTTCCATAACTTCCCGGGAGTACCACAAATATATCTGCAAACGACTTCATTTGGGCTTTTCGTTCGCTCATGGTTTCCACTGTGATAAGTTGGGTCGGTAGCGCGCTCTGCCGATTCATTTTGATGACAGCGTACGGAATAACTCCAATGATCGAACCATTCTGGCTTTGAGCTCCCTCGGCTACAGAATCCATCAATCCACCTGTTGCTCCACCGTATACCAGCGTATTTCCACTTTGGGCAATCAGCTTTCCTAAAAGAAAAGCTGATTGCTTGTAGTGATCGGCAATATGGTTGCTCGAAGAGCAGAATACGGCTATGTTCATTTTTGTAGTTGACAGTTTATAATTGATAGTTCATAGTTTAAATCTTCAACTATCCGGTATCAATTGTCTTCTAAATTAAGCATCAATTTTAGCGTAAGTTGCATTTTGCTCAATGAACTGACGGCGTGGTGCTACATCGTCGCCCATCAACATAGAGAAAACGTGATCGGCTTCAGCCGCATTTTCAATATTTACTTGACGTAGTGTACGATGTTCGGGGTTCATGGTTGTATCCCATAATTGAATTTCGTTCATTTCTCCCAAACCTTTATAACGTTGCGTGTGAATTCCGCTATCTGTTCCACCGCCATATTTTTGGATGAAAGCCTGACGTTGTGCTTCTGTCCAGCAATATTCTTCGTTCTTCCCTTTTTTACATAAGTAGAGTGGGGGAGTGGCAATATATAAATAACCTTGTTCAATCAGCTCTTTCATATGACGGAAGAAGAAAGTCATAATCAGTGTTGCAATGTGGCTACCATCCACATCGGCATCGGTCATGATAATGATTTTGTGATAGCGCAGTTTTTTTATGTTCAGTTCCTTGCTGTCATCTTCCGTTCCAATAGTAACGCCAAGAGCGGTATATATATTGCGTATTTCTTCACTTTCGAGGACTTTGTGTTGCATGGCTTTTTCTACATTCAGAATTTTACCACGCAAAGGTAAGATGGCCTGAAACTGACGGCTACGACCTTGTTTGGCCGTTCCACCTGCCGAATCCCCTTCGACAAGGAATAACTCGCATTTTTCAGGATCTTTATCCGCACAGTCGGCCAGTTTGCCGGGTAAGCCACCGCCCGAAAGAGGTGATTTGCGTTGTACCATTTCGCGGGCTTTGCGGGCTGCGTAACGGGCTGTGGCGGCAAGAATCACTTTTTCAACAATCATGCGGGCAGCTTTTGGATTTTCTTCCAGGTAGTTTCCTAATGCTTCGCCGATGGCCATATCTACCGATCCCATAACTTCATTATTACCCAGTTTGGTTTTGGTCTGACCTTCGAACTGGGGCTCCTGTACTTTGATTGAAATAACAGCGGTCAATCCTTCACGGAAGTCATCACCATTGATGTCAATTTTTAGTTTTTCGAGCATCTTGCTGTCTTCAGCATATTTTTTCAACGTACGGGTCAATCCACGACGGAAACCGGCCAGGTGGGTTCCACCTTCGATAGTATTGATATTGTTTACGTATGAGTGAATATTTTCGTTGTACGAAGTATTGTAAGTCATTGCAATTTCAACAGGAATACCATTTTTTTCGGTAGAAATATGGATAACGCTGTCGATTAGTTTTTCGCGGGCTTCATCAATGTATTCAACAAATTCTTTTAATCCTTCGTCGGAATGGAATACTTCCGATTTGAATGTTCCGTCTTCGTTTAAAACGCGCTTGTCAGTTAATGTCAAGGTAATCCCTGCATTAAGAAATGCAAGTTCGCGTAAACGATTAGCGAGAATATCCCATTTGTAAACTGATTCGATGAAGATGCTACTATCAGGTAAGAAAGTAACCAATGTTCCATTAGTAGTAGAAGTTCCGATTTCTTTGACTGAAAATTTAGGAATACCACATTCATATTCCTGCATATAGAGTTTACCGTTACGTGAAACTTCCACGTGAAGTAAAGTTGAAAGTGCATTCACACACGATACACCCACACCGTGTAGTCCACCGGAAACTTTGTAGCTACCGTGGTCGAACTTACCACCGGCGTGAAGCACGGTCATAACTACTTCGAGAGCAGATTTTCCTTCTTTTTCGTGAAAATCGACAGGAATACCGCGTCCGTTGTCGATAACAGTGATAGAATTGTTTTCATTGATAGAAACCTGAATAGTATCGCAATGTCCTGCTAAGGCCTCATCGATGGAGTTGTCTACCACTTCGTATACTAAGTGGTGTAACCCTTTTATACCAATATCACCAATGTACATGGCAGGACGTTTACGTACTGCTTCCAAACCTTCCAGCACTTGAATGCTGCTAGCACCATAATTGGCACTTGCAGTGTCTCTTGCTTTTTCTTCTTCGCTCATTTTATTTTAAGTTATTTGATTACAGTGATTTGAGGACAGCCTTCTGCTTTTGCCTTTAAAAAAGCGTACTGTCTCGAAAAACAGACAAATATACAATAAATAATTGAGATAGGAGCTATTCTTTTACTGTAAAATTTAGAATCAGCACATGTGCTTTAATCAGGATTTGCGATATAATAAAAGCGTCCTCCGGGTGGTTCTCGAAGGACGCTTCTGTATAAATCCAAAATCTATGATTCTGCTTGTGAAATTTGGCTCTTTATAAAAGTTCCACGCTGCGTTTCACAAAGTTTGCCAAGGCTTCGCCTTTCAACATATTGTTTGCCAATAAGGCCAGATCAATAAGCTGACGAACTTGTTTGTTGTCCGAAGCAAAAGATTTGAGCACCGCTTTTTTGTTATCGGTAAGTTCCTGAATTTGTTTTTCAAGTTCTTCCAACTGTGCTTTCTCTGTGCTTGGAATTTCTTCGTCCTTTTTGTCTTTGTGGTTTTCTTTTAATGTCGATTTCTTGCTCTCTGCAAGTGCAATTTCCGTAATAAACGGAGCTACGCTGGCACCGCAAGCAGCTTCTTCATCGGCCAGCAGTTTTTCGATAACCGGATGGGCTGTATTTACCACCAGGTTGTAGCTGTCGGGCATTTCGCCGTAAAAACTCATCATACCACCCTGCATAGCTGACATGTCCTTCATGCGGCGCATAAATTCATTTTGCGTAATGAAAAGCGGATTGGCAGTAGGAGCAAGTTGCTCAAAAGTGACAATAAAATTGGTTTTATCCAATACCGGAATCTGAGAATCGAATACAGTTACCAGAGCGTCGCGTTGATCGTCGGTAAGGGTTACCTTGCTCACATCTTCTTTTTGGATAATCTTGTCGATCACATCGCTGTCTACACGCACAAAACGTGTCTTTTCGAATTTCTGCTCCAGCTGACTTACTACGTGTACGTCCAGTTGTCCGTCCATGATCAGTACATCGTAGCCTTTGTCTTTGGCATGTTGAATGTAGCTATATTGTTCGTCGGCATTGGTGGTGTAAAGATAAATAAGATCGCCGTTTTTATCTTTCTGGTTTTCGCCAACCAGCGTTTTGTATTCTTCGAAGGTGAAGTATTTGCTATCGATGTTTTTCAACAGAGCAAATTTCTCACCACGTTCGTAGAATTTTTCATCGCTGAGCATGCCATACTGGATGAAGAGTTTCAGGTTATCCCATTTTTCTTCGAACTGAGTACGATCTGTTTTGAAAATCTCATGTAAACGGTCGGCTACTTTTTTGGTAATGTGGCTCGAAATCTTCTTTACATTGCTGTCGCTTTGCAGGTAGCTGCGCGATACGTTCAGCGGAATATCGGGAGAGTCGATCACACCGTGGAGTAAAGTAAGATATTCGGGTACTATGTTTTCGACATGATCGGTAACGAATACCTGGTTGCAATACAATTGAATTTTATTGCGTTGCATGTCGATGTTATTTTTGATTTTTGGAAAATACAGAATACCGGTGAGGTTAAACGGATAATCTACGTTGAGGTGAATGTGGAAAAGCGGATCTTCGCCCATCGGGAACAACTCGTGGTAGAAGTTGGCATAATCTTCTTCGGTCAGATCGGCAGGTTTGCGTGTCCATGCCGGATTGGGATTGTTGATGATATTATCCTGATCGGTTTCTACGTTTTTACCGTCTTTCCATTCTTTCTTTTTACCAAAAGCAATTTCTATAGGAAGGAATTTGCAGTATTTGGTGAGTAATTCCTGAATTTTTGATTCTTCGAGGAAGTCTTTGTTTTCATCGTCGATGTGCAAAACAATGTCGGTTCCACGATCGGCTTTGATGGTGTCTTCGAGGTTGTATTCCGGACTACCGTCGCACGACCAATGTTGTGCTGTGCTGTCTTCTTTATGCGATTGCGTGAAGATTTCCACTTGTTTGGAAACCATAAACGATGAATAAAAACCAAGTCCGAAGTGACCGATAATGGCTTGTGCATCGTTTTTGTATTTTTCCAGAAATTCTTCGGCTCCCGAAAAAGCAATCTGGTTGATGTATTTATCAATTTCGTCGGCAGTCATCCCAATACCGCGGTCGGAGATGGTAAGAGTGCCTTTTTTCTTGTCGATAGACACCCGCACGGTGAGGTCGCCCAGCTCGCCTTTGTATTCGCCTACAGCTGCAAATGTTTTGAGCTTTTGTGTAGCATCTACGGCATTCGACACTAATTCACGCAAAAAGATTTCGTGATCGCTGTACAAAAATTTCTTGATAACGGGGAAGATATTATCACTCGTTACCCCGATGTTTCCTTTACCCATTGTTATTTATAAGTTAATTGGTTTATTATATAGATTTGTTTAATAGTTCTTTTGTTTCCGGTGGAGATGCTACAGAGTTTGCATGTCTGATTTATGCAAACTGCGTTATTCAAAAAAAGTGCCACGGGAACTTTGATGACAGAATGTCAGCATGTGCTTTTCAGTGCGTGCTGTGTAATGTTTGGATGTGAATTGTTGAACCGAAAAGCTTAAAGGCTTTCTTTTTTTATGAAACTGATAAAGGCACAGTTCTGTTAGGTTCTTGCTATTCAATAGTCCATTCTTGCTTTTGAATGTTTCATTCATTTAATTAAATATTTAGTTTATTCAATATAATCTTTGATTCGTTCAATTAAATAGTGGATTCATGAAATTGATCATTTGTTTCATGCTTTTACATATTTGTTTCGTGTAATTAATAGTTTTGCTTATTCATGGGGGTATAACCGGTACGCGTTTGCGAATTGATGTTGCTCAATGATTGTTTCATCTTTTTTTAATTACGAGGATTATTTATATATTTGCGTATTTACAAAACTTTAAATTGATTTTATATGCTAAGACTTAATTTGCAACCTATTTTTAAAGCCCGGGGCATCGATAGACCTCATGCTTTTTTAGTAAGAGCCGGATTCAAGGCACATTCTGCTCATGTTATCGTAAACAGTCATCTGAAGGTGGTTAAATTGCAGCACCTGGAGATTCTATGCGAAAAACTCAACTGTGAACCCAACGATTTACTGCTTTGGACACCGGACAATAACAACCCCATTGCTGACAGTCATCCGCTCTACAACCTGAGAGATACCCGAAGCGCTTCGGAAACTACGCTCCGCGACATGCCCTACAAGCAACTAAAGGAGCTGACTTTAAAACTTTCGGATGAACAAAAAGAAAGAGAACGGTGACTATTTGCCTACAATTAATTCACATCCTTATTCATTCATATTCAATAGCAATCAGATCTTTCTCTTTCCAGTTATTTTTTGTAATTTTGCAGCCCTAAAATGGTTGCTGTTTGATCTGGCAATCTATTAATTGGTTAATGCATGTTTTCTAATGAAAAAGTTTAAAGAATATTCCAATCTGAATTTATCGGACATCAACAAGGAAATGCTATCGCAGTGGAGCGGTAAAGACATTTTCCATAAAAGTATCGAAACCCGCGAGGGTAAACCGTCATTCGTTTTTTATGAAGGACCTCCTTCTGCTAACGGTCTGCCTGGTATTCACCATGTGATGGGGCGTACCATTAAAGATGTTTTTTGCCGGTATAAAACCATGCAGGGTTTTCAGGTAAAACGTAAAGCCGGTTGGGATACACACGGGCTACCCGTGGAGCTGGGCGTGGAAAAAGCATTGGGAATAACCAAAGAAGACATCGGGAAAAAGATTTCGGTAGACGACTATAACGCTGCCTGCCGCAAAGATGTGCTCAAATATACCAAAGAATGGGAAGACCTGACAACCAAAATGGGTTATTGGGTGGATATGAATGATCCGTATATCACCTACGATAACCGCTATATTGAAACTCTTTGGTGGTTACTCAAACAACTTTACAACAAAAACTTATTATACAAAGGCTACACCATTCAACCTTATTCTCCGGCTGCCGGAACAGGGCTTTCCACACACGAACTCAACCAACCCGGTTGCTATCGCGATGTGAAAGATACCACTTGTGTGGCAATGTTTAAAGCAATCAAAGATTCAAAATCAGAATTTATATTTGAGAACATAGATACTGATGAGGTGTATTTTCTAGCCTGGACAACTACACCATGGACTTTACCTTCAAATACAGCTCTTTGTGTTGGTAGCAATATTGATTATGTTCGTCGTACAGTATATCATCCACAAATTAAAAAGAATATTACTATTGTATTGGCTGAAGCAAGAGTTGAGGATGTTGTTAATAAAGGGCTTAATGCAGTAGTTAAAAAGGACAAAAAAACAGGAAATAGTAATATTTCCGATTGGGCTGAATCAGTAAGTACAATTGAGGATGATGTTTTTCCTAGAAATGAAAAAAAAATCAAAGGATCTGAACTTGAAGGACTAAAATACGAGCAACTCATCCCTTGGGTCAATCCGGGCGAGGGAGCTTTCCGCGTTATCACCGGCGATTTTGTAACTACCGAGGACGGTACAGGTATCGTACATATTGCACCTACTTTTGGTGCGGATGATGACCGCGTGGCCAAACAAAACGGCGTACCGCCTATGTTGCTCGTTGATAAAGATGGTAACCGCCAGCCAATGGTAGACCGCACCGGAAAGTTCTTTAAACTGGACGACCTGAGCGCTGACTTTGTGACTTCAAATGTGAACAAAGGACTCTATGCCGAATACGCCGGACGCTTTGTGAAAAATGCTTACGACGAAAGTCTGACTGAAAATGATGCTACTCTCGATATTGACATCTGTGTGATGCTTAAACAACAGGGACTGGCATTTAAAATAGAAAAACATACGCACAGTTACCCGCACTGCTGGCGTACCGATAAACCGGTGTTGTACTATCCGTTGGACAGTTGGTTTATCAAAACCACAGCTTGTCGTGAAGAAATGATGTCGCTCAACGAGACCATCAACTGGAAACCACAATCAACCGGAACCGGTCGTTTTGGTAAATGGTTGGAAAATCTGCAAGACTGGAATCTGAGTCGTAGCCGCTACTGGGGAACTCCGCTTCCTATCTGGCGCAGCGAAGATGGAACAGAAGAAATTTGTATTGGCTCGGTCGAAGAGTTGGTTATGGAAATTGAAAAATCCATTGCAGCCGGATTTATGACCGAAAATCCATACAAAAACTTTAAAGTAGGAGAATATACTGCCGATAATTATGCGGTGAAAAATATAGATTTGCACCGTCCGTATGTAGATGGTATCGTACTTGTTTCGGCAAGTGGCAAACCCATGAAACGTGAACTTGACCTGATCGATGTTTGGTTCGATTCAGGCGCCATGCCGTATGCGCAGTTGCATTATCCGTTCGAAAACAAGGAGCTGATTGATAGCGGAAGCAATTTCCCTGCCGATTTCATCAGTGAGGGAGTTGACCAAACGCGAGGATGGTTTTTTACACTCCACGCCATAAGTACCATGGTTCGAGGCTCAGTTGCTTTCAAAAGTGTTATTTCTAACGGGCTTGTTTTAGATAAAAATGGCAATAAAATGTCGAAACGTTTGGGCAACGGTGTTGATCCGTTCGCTGCGATTGAAAAATACGGTTCCGATCCGCTACGTTGGTATATGATGACCAATGCGTCGCCCTGGGATAATCTGAAATTCGACACCGAAGGTATTGATGAAGTACGCCGCAAATTCTTCGGAACACTTTACAATACCTATTCGTTCTTCTCGCTATATGCCAACGTGGATAAATTCACTTACGCAGAAGCTGAGGTGCCCATGGAAAAACGTCCTGAAATTGATCGTTGGATTATTTCGTTGCTGAATACATTGGTGAAAGACGTAACTGAATATTACGAAACTTACGAGCCAACCCGTGCCGGACGTGCTATTTCCGACTTTGTGGGTGAAAACCTCAGCAACTGGTACGTGCGTCTGAACAGGAAGCGTTACTGGGGTGGGGAATATGACGAAGATAAAATTTCGGCCTATCAGACACTTTACACCTGTCTGGAAACTGTGTCGCGCCTAATGGCCCCTATTGCACCTTTCTTTGCCGATCGTTTATTCCTTGATTTAAATGCTGTAACCGGAAAAGATCAGACAGAATCTGTCCATTTGGCCGATTTCCCATCTTACAACGAGGCATTGATCGACAGTAATCTGGAAGCATGCATGCAGTTGGCACAACAAACTTCGTCTATGATATTGGCATTGCGTCGTAAGGCCGACAAGAAGGTCCGTCAGCCGCTATCTAAAGCTGTTGTTCCTGCTCAGGATGCTACTTCGTACCAACAAATAGTATATATTGCCGATCTGATAAAAGCTGAGGTTAACGTTAAGGAGTTGGAGGTAATTCCGGCTGATGCCGACATGGAGAATCTGGTCAAAAAGATTAAACCGAACTTTAAAACCCTGGGTAAAAAGTATGGCAAGCAAATGAAAGAGATTGCACAAGCCATGACTGCTTTTGGCAAACATGAAATCGGTGAGATAGAACGAAACGGGACCTACAATCTGGCGTTGCCAACCGGCGATGTGAAACTGGAACTGGAAGATGTTGAAATTGCCACCGAAGATATGCCGGGCTGGTTGGTTGCCAACGAAGGTAAACTTACCGTGGCGCTCGACATTACTGTAACCGACGAATTGTTGCGCGAAGGAATTGCCCGCGAACTGGTCAACCGTATTCAAAACATTCGTAAATCGAACGGTTATGAAATTGTAGATAAAATTATCGTGGAAATTGAAAGCCGCGACGAGATAGATGCTGCTGTAAAAGAATATGCTAATTACATTGCTTCGCAAACTTTGGCTAATTCAGTTGTGTTAGTGCCTGCATTAAACGACGCTGTTGAACTGGAATTTGACGAATACAATGTAAAAGTGTCAGTGATAAAAGTGCAGTAAGAATTATGCAAAATAAAACATGAAAATAATTGTCAAACCGGAACTTATTTCCTATTTTCGCAGGCAATTATCAAAAATGGATAATAAGAGTTTATGTAATATTTCTCCTTAAAACTGTTTAAATTATTACGAATATGGCTGAAAAGACAAGATACTCAGATGTTGAACTGGAAGAGTTTCGTGTATTGATTACCGAAAAACTGGGAAAAGCTCAAAAAGAATACGAAGAATTGCGCAATGCCATCTCTAATTTAGATGGAAATGATGTAATGGATACTTCTCCTACTTTTAAAGTATTGGAAGAAGGTGCTGCAACGCTATCGAAAGAAGAGGCCGGACGTTTGGCTCAACGCCAAATGAAATTTATTCAACACTTGCAGTCGGCGTTGGTGCGTGTTCAGAACAAAACTTACGGAATTTGTCGCGAAACGGGCAAGTTGATTCCTAAGGAGCGCTTGCGTGCTGTTCCTCATGCCACTTTAAGCATTGAGGCCAAGAACGAAAAAAGATAAGAGTTTCAATCATAAAAGATTCGGCAACGGAATAATTGTCTGTTGTCGAATTTCTATTTTCAAAAGTTACCGGGCTGTTAGTCCCTGGTACTTAGTATAAATTGTAAATTAATAATTACGAATTTGTCTCTTCATGTCAATAACTAAAAAATCAATTCTACTTATATTTCTTGTATTGTTTGTCGACCAGGCTTTAAAGATTTATATTAAATTACATTTTGCATTGGGCGATCACGTCAATGTTTTCGGCAGTTGGTTTCAGCTCTTTTTCATCGAAAACAATGGGATGGCGTTTGGCATGGAGCTTATCGGAAAGTTATTTCTTACTCTTTTTCGCATTGTTGCTGTTGGGGCTTTAGCTTATTACATTCACAACCTGATAAAAAAACAAGCCAAGACCGGTTATATATTAACCATCTCGCTGGTACTTGCTGGTGCTGCTGGCAACATCATCGATTCACTTTTTTATGGTTTAATCTTTGACGATAGCTATGGTCATGTTGCTTCTTTTCTGCCTGACGGTGGGGGGTATGCATCTTTGTTTTATGGAAAAGTAGTTGATATGCTTTATTTTCCGTTAATCCATAATGCTGCCGGCGAAACCATTTTCTTTAGTCCGGTATTTAATATAGCTGATTCTGCTATAAGTGTAGCTGTTGGAATTATTCTTCTTTTTTATAGAAAAGAATTAAACAACAGCCTTGAATCAAAAAAAAACAATGATGTTCAACCGACCGAATAAAAATAGCTTTCAGATTGTTTTAATCCTGGGATTCTTTCTGCTTTTGTCGGCTTGCGATGGTCGGCCAAGAGGTGTTTTAGATCAAAGTGATATGACTAAAATCTTGGTTGATATGCACAAAACCGAGGCGCTACTGGCGGAAAAGGGATTGAGTTACGGGAGTTATTCTTCCAAAGCTCCTTATTATAATTTTGTTCTGAAAAAATACGGAATAACGCAGGCGCAATTTGATTCATCTCTGGTGTGGTATACCAAAAATCCGAAAAAGTTCGGGCGAATCTATGATGATGTAACAGTTCAGCTGACTAAATTTCAGAAAGAGATTAAAGGCGGCAAGTATCACGCTGTTGATACGCTTGAGTTAGCCAAAATAAAGGTAAATATTTGGCCAAAAAAGATGAAGTATGTTATGACCAAAGACTCTGCGCGAACACATCTTGATTTTGAGATCCCCAATCAGAGTTTTATGTATGGCGATACCTACATTCTGAAGTTTCTTTTGCGTATTGCTCCCGAGGATTCATCGGTAAGGCAACGTGTTGTTTTGCGTATAAACTATGCCAACGGAAAAGTAGATAGTGTTTACAAAACTGCTTATCACGATAGTTTGTTGCGTCGTTATACCTTCCGTTTTCCGGCAATTCGTAAGTTGAAAATTAAATCTATCTCCGGTCAGTTATTGGGTAGTTCTGCTTATAAAGGTAAATTGCATGCCACTGTCGACAGTATTGCATTGTTCCGTCAGTTTAACCCGGTGCTTCAGGATAGTCTTCGTAAGATGGTGCAGAAGGCTGATCCGAAAGAATACAGCTTAGAGCCAACACCGAACCATGCGCCAACTATTCGGGGAAAACAGTTGCCTTTAAATGTCACAGACAGAAAGCTGGTACGTCCGTTATGATGGTCCGCGTTGGTAGTCAGTTAACGTTCTGCTCACCTCACGAAGTCCTGCGTAGAATGGTAGTGGAGAGAGGGGATCAAAATCTTATTACCAATCTTTATTGTCTTGACGACAATGCGGTGGAGTCGGCTCAAACCTTGTTTTTCGATGGAATTATTTCCGCAGAAATCATTTCGTTGAAACAAAATATTGAGCCTTGTAATATCGCGAAGCTTGCAGATAAGTACCACTATTATGACTTTTCGGAGCAGGTGTCTGCTCTTGATTGCGACAGCAACGATAAGCCTTTATTGTTGGATTTCGGAACAAATTCAGTCGACGAAATCAACCTGAAATTAGCAAGTCTGGCGCAGATGAATTCAACAGTTTCTATTATTGATTTAATAGCCTCTTGTGTATATTATCCGGCCCTATTGCTTGGGTTGGAGCCGGATTTAAAGACGGGCCGTCGTACGGAGCTGTTGCTTTGGGAGAAGATTGATTTAGTCAATAAGACTCTTACTCTCCGCTCCAGAGTTCGTAAGGTTTAGCTTTTCTGTTTCGACTATCGAAAACAAAACTTCATCAACAACGTTATTAGGTAGGTCTAAGTTAATCAGCATAACGATTTAGTTGTCGAGCCGGGTTAGGTAGACGTTTCAATAATAAAATAATAAAACAATGTGGCAAATATTTCTGGGTAGTTTACTTTTGAGTTTAATTCATGCATTAATTCCTCATCACTGGATTCCGATTATAGCCATTTCAAAAACAGAACACTGGACCACCAAAGAGTCTATTTATGCTACTTTTGTTACGGGTCTTTCACACATGGTTAGTACCATTGTTATTGGTGTAATCGTTGGCTTTGTAGGCATTAAGTTGTCGGAAAGTTATGACTCTATAACGAGTGTTGTGGCTCCGACCATCTTGCTTGTTATCGGAGTGGTTTATTTGATACTTGATTTTCGTTCGGTTCATCATCATAAACACCATTTTGATAGGAGCGACGAAGCTTTAATAGGCAAGAAGTCTAAAACTGCTATTCTGACTTCGCTAAGTCTGGCAATGTTTCTGACTCCCTGCATTGAGATTGAAGCTTATTATTTTCAGGCCGCAAATTATGGCTGGACCGGAATATTCGTAGTTTCTGCCGTTTATTTATTCATGACTTTGCTATTTATGTTTGCATTAGTTTACCTTGGTTTAAAAGGGGTGAATAAACTAAATCTGAGCTTTTTGGAACATCATGCAAAAAGAATCACCGGAATCATTCTTATTTTATTGGGAATTGTAGCTTATTTCGTGCAGTTCTAATCATTGTTTAAAAGGATACAATTAAGTTTATCTGTTTGTTAACAGTAAGCTGTGGTTGAGTGCAAATTTGAAAAAAAATTGTACTTTTGCATCCAATTTGAGTATTTAAATCAATAGTTTATTGTTCATGAGTGTTGTAGAAAAGATAAGAGATGCTAAAACGACAGCATTTTCGTTCGAATTATTGCCTCCGTTAAAAGGAAATGGTATTGAAACAGTGTATAGAACCATCGATACTTTGCGCGAATTCGATCCGAAATATATCAATATTACTACGCACCGTAGCGAGTTGGTTTTTAAAGAGAATACTCAAGGGCTTTTTGAGCAGGTTGCCGAGCGTCATCGTCCCGGAACGGTTGCTATTGCTGCTGCTATCCAGAACAAATATAAGATACCTGTAGTACCGCACATCATTTGCAGTGGATTTACCCGCGAAGAAACCGAATATGCATTGATTGATTTGCAGTTTTTGGGTATAACCGATTTGTTGTTGCTTCGTGGCGATAAAGGTAAGCATGAGCGTGAGTTCTCTCCAACAGGTCATAAGAATGCTACCGAATTACAAGAACAGATTAATAATTTCAATCAGGGTTTGTTTTTAGACGGATCGAAGATGAAGTCGCCGATCGTTCCTTTCTCTTACGGAATGGCTTGTTATCCGGAAAAACACGAAGAAGCACCCAATATAGACTCTGACCTGTTCTATGCTAAGCAGAAAGTAGATGCGGGTGCAGAGTATCTGGTTACACAAATGTTTTTCGATAATCAGAAGTATTACGATTTTGTTGAAAAGTGCAGAGCCGCTGGTATTAATGTGCCGATTATTCCGGGATTAAAACCAATTACTCTCAAAAATCAGCTTACAGCTTTGCCTAAAATATTTCATCTCGATTTGCCCGAGGAGTTTTCTACCGAGTTGAGTAAGTGCAAGACTGATGCTGATGCGGTGGAAGTAGGGGTGGAGTGGTGTACAAAGCAAGCTAATGATCTCAAAGCGTATGGTGTGCCAAGTATCCATTTTTATAGCATGATGGCTACTCAAAGCGTGAAACGAGTGGCACAAGTAGTATTTTAATAAGTTGTTACGATGTTAGGTTTTCTTCTGTTTATAGTCATTTTTATTTTAGTTATCGTTTTAGTCATTATTTCAACCGTTTTGGGATTTATTCGTTCTATCTTCAGTTTTGGAAGACGGAGCAATAAGGAGCAGAACCCGGAACCGGAGGACTTTGGGCAGGCAGCGTCTAAGTCTAAAATATTTGACAAAAGCGAGGGTGAGTACGTCGACTACGAGGAAATAAAATAAATCATCGTGTTATATCGGCTTGCGATATTCTGATACCTATTTGTCGATGTTGGGCTAAATAATAAATTTCACCTCTTTGAAGTAAAATTCCTTTCGGTCACCTTTGTCTGTTTCCAATACTAATTGCCCGTCCGGACAAACTGTAATGATCTTTGCTCGAAAAGACTCTGTATCGGTGCTATAAGCATGGAATCCATCTTTTCGATACAATGCTTTGGCATATTCGGAGCGAATCTTATCCGTATCCAATTCTTCATAGAGTTCAAAGATACTTTTGCAAATTCTTTCCAGCAGCTTTTTTCGGTTTTGTCTTTTTCCGATGATGTGTAATAGAGAAACCGGATTCGGGGCCTTGCTAAGAAACTCTTTTTGATTTACATTGAGGCCGATGCCAATTACCACAGCTTTTATTCTGTTGCCTTGTAGTGAGTTTTCGATGAGTATTCCGGCTATTTTTTTATCATTCCAGTAGATGTCATTCGGCCATTTTACTGTAATGTCTTTGGCGTATTCGTCCAATACCCTTTTAATTCCAATACTCACCAGTTGAGATACGAGAAACTGCTCGTCGGGGGCAATATGTACGGGGTATAGCACTGTGCTAAAAAGAAGATTCTTGCCTGAGGCTGATTCCCATGAATTTCCTATTTGTCCCTTGCCTGCCGTTTGGAAGTTGGCGTGCAGCGTAAAACCCTCGGGCAGTTTATTTCCCCGAACCATTTCCCATAGTAATGCATTGGTTGAATTGGTTTCGCTTATAGAAAGAGTATTTTTCATATGGAGTACTGTGTACAAGCCGATGTTTAATAGTTCGGACTGATTATTTTGTAGTATTTGATATTTGCAGGAGGAATTCTTCCATTTTCCTTGTTACCGCTTTGGACGTTCCATTAAAATGATTCACCAGAATGGAAAATACGTAAGTTTTATTATTTAGCTCGATATAACCGGCGTAACATTTCACGCCTGAAATGGTGCCGCTCTTGGCGTGTACTTTCCCTTGTAAAGGTGTTTTGCTAAGGAAGCGGGTTAGTGTTCCGGTTTTGCCTGATACGGGTAGCGAATTGAAGAATGCTTCGCTGCTTGAGCTCTTTGTTTTCATGTAGGTGAGTAGCTCCACAAAAAAGTTGGACGAAACTGCATCCAGCGGCGATAAACCACAACCGTCATACATGAAAAGTTGATTGACGGGCAGCTGCTTTTCTTTCCAGAAAGAACGAATTTCTCTGATTGCTCCGTTTGATGTTGCTACCGGATTGCTTTTTAAAGCCAGGTAGCGGAAAATTTCTTCGGCGTAACCGTTATTGCTGTGTATATTTGTTTCTGCAACAATTTCGCTCAACGGCGGTGAGTTGTGGAGATGGATCAACTTTCGTTCTGTTGCCTTTTTTACAATGTCCGAAGGCAGTTCGCTCACCGAAATGCCGGCTTGTTTCAGAGCATTCTGAAAATGTTCGGCCAGCAAAAGGCTTGGGTTGGGGATATCGCCTTTGATAACAAATTCCAGTCGGTTGGCCGGAATTTCTCCGCGAATGATCCGGTGATTGGATTTTGGGGCTCCGTAAAAATAGGCACTGTCCGAATCAATTTCGGTTGAAGTAAGATGGTTGTCGAAGGTCAGCGAAGCTATTTCCGGTTCTGTTCTCAGTATTTCAGGTGTGGTGCCGATTAGTCCCGATCGTAAAACCAGGCGGTACATATTGTCCATATACGAAATGCCATAAGCTCCCGCGGCATAATAATTTCCGATATCTTCCCAGGTCCATTTCGGATTAACTCCCTCTTCGTCAAACAATGTTCCGTCGGCTATTATCTGTCCGTTTATCTTTTTTATCCCGGCTTTTTTTATAGCCTCTACCCATTGAGGCAGGAAGTTGGGGTTGCCCACTTTTTCCGAACCCAGTGTGGGGTCACCTCCGCCGTGGATATACAAATTTCCATTTAGTATGCCGCTTTCGTTTACTGTTCCATCTATTTCCAGTTTGGTTTGAAAGCAAAACGACGGTCCTAGTAACTCCAGCGCGGTTGCGGTTGTCACCAACTTCATTGTAGAAGCCGGAATTGTACTGTTGTTGGGGCGGTACTGACTGATTATTTTATTTGTTCCCAGTTCTTTGACCAATAGACTGACATTGGCATTTTGGATCATGGGATTATTGATGAAATCGTCCAGTGGATTGGATGCAAATAAGGCTGTGCTTAAAAGTAATGATAGGACAATCAGTTTAATTTTCATTCGATATATGTAAGATGGATGGATTGACAGAGTTTGTATTTGACTTTACAAAAGTATATAGAAAAAACTATATTGAGTGATGCCTGCGGCTTTCGAATCTAAAAAAAGAATAAAATAAAACACATGTTTGATGGACATTCTTTATATTTGTAGTGCGAGAAGCAGAAACGTAGTTACTTAATTCATGTAGGCTTTGAAAGATGTCTTCCCGCTTTTAATAAATTTCAAGATTATGAAAAAGTTTGTGAGCTTTACTTCTGTGGCTTTTGCAATTACAGTTGCATGCATTTCGTGTGCAGAAAGTAAAGATATAGCAGCATCTCAACTGGCATTTAAAGGAACGCCTACATTTTCGTCTATCTATAAGGATACAATAGTATTTACCAGCGATGATATAAAATCATTCAATGGAAGTACCGGGGAGCTTAGTTTCAATGACCCCAAAATAAGCACCAAGATTAAAAATTACTTTATACTTCAGTGCTATATGGGCAAAGACTCTCTTTTCTCGGTCAATCTGACTTCTGATGTTATGTCGTACATTGTAAATGACCTGGTGTTGAATCAGGATATGAAAGAAGGAAAGACGTATTTGCAAGATGGTTATCCAAGTTGGATAAATAATTCGCAGGCAGTTATGCTTCGAACAAAAAACAAGGAAAAGCGGGTTAGCGCCTGGACTCGGTTTGTTACTCAATTGAAGAAAGAGGGAAAGTACGAGGAATAATCTGCTTTTTATATCTGCATAAAAAAAGCTGCAATCCCAATCGGGAGTGCAGCTTTTTTTTATTGAATAAAACTGATTATTCAGCTTTTGGTTTTTCTTCGCGTGGAGGGCGTGGTAACAATGCTTTGCGTGAAAGTTTGAATTTACCGGTTTTCTGATCGATTTCCAATAATTTCACGTCGATGGTGTCGCCTTCTTTAATTCCTGCCTGATCCATGGTTTCGATGCGTTTCCAGTCAATTTCGGAAATGTGCAACAAACCTTCTTTACCCGGCATAAATTCTACGAATGCACCGTAAGGCATTACCGATTTTACTTTCGATGGGTAAGTTTCTCCAATTTCAGGAATGGCAACGATGCCTTTAATCTTAGCAATAGCAGCATCGATAGCAGCTTTATTGTTAGCAGCAATTTCCACACGTCCCTGATCACCGGTTTCTTCGATGGTAATCACAGCACCTGTTTCAGCTTGCATGTTTTGAATAATTTTTCCACCAGGTCCGATGATGGCGCCGATCATTTCTTTCGGAATGAACATGGCCACAATACGTGGAGCATTTGGTTTCATATCTTCACGTGGAGCTTCCAGCGTTTCCTGAATCTTGCCCAAAATGTGCATACGACCTTCGTGAGCTTGTCTCAAGGCTGTTTCCAGAATTTCGTACGAAAGTCCGTCAACCTTAATATCCATTTGAGTAGCAGTAATACCATCTTTTGTTCCGGTTACCTTGAAGTCCATGTCGCCTAAGTGATCTTCGTCACCCAAAATGTCCGACAATACAGCAAAGTTTTTACCTTTATTTTCAGAAATCAATCCCATGGCAATACCCGAAACCGGTTTCTTAATTTGTACACCTGCATCCATCAGTGCCAATGTTCCGGCACAAACCGTAGCCATTGATGAAGATCCGTTTGATTCCAAAATGTCGGAAACAACACGTACTACATAAGGATAATTTTCAGGTATCATATTTTTTAATGCACGTAGAGCCAGGTTACCATGACCTACTTCGCGACGACCAACACCGCGTGAAGCACGAGCTTCGCCTGTAGAGAATGGAGGGAAGTTGTAGTGCAATAAGAAACGTTCTTTTCCGCGAATCAAAGCTTCGTCAACCAGTTTTTCGTCCATCTTGGTTCCCAGGGTAACGGTAGTCAACGATTGAGTTTCACCACGTGTAAAGACTGCCGATCCGTGAGCTCCCGGAAGGTAATCTACTTCCGACCAGATAGGGCGGATTTCGGTAGTTTTACGACCATCGAGACGTTTACCTTCGTCCAGAATAGAACGACGCATAGCTTCTTTTTCTACTTCGTGGTAGTATTTGCTAATTAAGTCTTTCTTGGCAGCAGCAACTTCCGGATCAAGGTTTGCTATATATTCAGCTTTTACAGCATCAAAGTTATTGCTTCGTGAGTGCTTGTCTGTATCACAGGCAGTGGCCAGTACGTAAGCTTTATCGTAAGTTTTTGCCCAAACATCTTTTTTCAGATCTTCGTCATTTTCTTCGTGGCAGTAAACGCGTTTTACGGTTTTGCCTGCAGCTTCCATTAAATCAAGCTGAGCCTGACATTGAACCTTGATAGCTTCGTGAGCTACTTTCATTGCGTTCAATAAATCTTCTTCGCTCACTTCTTTCATTTCGCCTTCTACCATCATGATATTATCAAGCGTAGCGGCAACCATGATTTCCATGTCTGCAGATTCCAGTTGTTCGAATGTTGGGTTGATGACGAATTCGCCATTGATGCGTGCAACACGAACTTCGGAGATAGGACCGTTGAAAGGAACATCCGATACCGCCAAAGCAGCCGAAGCAGCCAAACCGGCTAATGCGTCAGGCATATCAACACCATCGGCAGAGAACAGGGTTACAGTAACAAAAGTTTCAGCGTGAAAGTCGTCAGGAAACAACGGACGCAAAGCGCGGTCGACAAGGCGGGATACTAAAATTTCGTAATCAGAGGCACGACCTTCGCGGCGAAGGAAACCTCCGGGGAAACGACCTGAAGAGGCGAATTTTTCTTTATAATCAACCGATAGTGGCATGAAGTCCGTTCCCGGTACTGCGTCTTTGGCTGAACAAACAGTGGCCAATAGCATGGTGTTACCCATGCGAACCATTACAGAACCGTCGGCTTGTTTAGCCAGCTTGCCTGTTTCAATTGAAATGGTACGACCATCACCCAATGTGATAGTTTTTGTAACTACATTCATAAAATTACATTTTTCTTTTTTAAACATCTATATTTCGCGCGCAAAGATACGATATTTTTTGCAAAATTCACGCGGAAAGCAAATGAAATAGCGATTTTCCGCTATTTGATTATGTGCCTGCGAAGCGATAGGGAAGGGGTGAATTAAACTAAATCCGGATATGTAAACGTCCGGAAAATACGTTAACCGGACCATTTCGGTCGGCATTATAACCCGGATTAAACAGCAATTGGTAGGTGGCACTAAAGTAAATATTCTGATTTAACTGGAAAGAATAATATAGTTCGGTCAAATGCTCCGGCGCATAGTTTAAATTCCCATCTCCCAGTATAAATCCATTGCCACCGGCTTTTAAATAACTCTTATGAGCATCCGAAATGCCTGAAACTACATAAGCAAGTCCCACATGATCATTTTTTCTTTTCCATGACTCTCCGGTCAAAGAGAATCCGGCACTTAAACTTCTGTCTATTTCAGTAAAAGCCCAGGTTTCATTGTTTCCATCGTTCCAACTGGCCCTAAAAAAACAGCCTAGTTCTTTTGTGATATTCTGCTCGGCATTAATTCCGAATCCGTATTTTGTATTGCCATACTTTTCAACAACATGAATGTTGGGATTGGCAGGATTCAGAGCCATTGCTTCACGGTAATTGCCCATGTGCGCATTGGTAAAGAAGCCCAACAAACGAATCGCACCAGCCTGATTGACAATTTTGTATCGGTGGGTATATTCCAGGGTGTTCGAACCCGCTTTAGATATATTCCAGTCCATGTCACCGCCATTGGCAACGGTAGGAACCAGCGAAAATGCATAGCGAATTTCGTCAGAGGGTGTTACATATTCCAACACAATACTGGGAGTATAACCACGCGTATTGGCCGGATAATCCCAGGCACCATTGCTCATCAATCCCCAACTCATAAACTGGCTTCGGGGGTCGTGACTGAACTTATTATCGTCAAAGAAATCAGAAATACTGATTTTCCCCAGTGTAACAGAAATGTATTTCGTCGGCATTGTTCCTGCCAATTGATTCACATCACTTGCCTGTGTAGTGCTTGCCTGAGTCAATGCGAATATTTGCGTAAAAAATAAGCGTGCTATATACAGTTTAGGTGCAGGGTCGCCGATGCGGAAAGTCTCACCATTCGTTGCGCTGGCAATTCCCATCGCGCCACTAAGCCCCGATCCGCCGGCAATTTCCGGATTCAGAAAAGCACGGGCTCCGCTCCACAAATGGGCTCCAAGATAGAGGGTAGATGTTAAAGAAGTCTGACTCTCGGCAGCAGTAGTCAAACTATTAAGCCCTGAATATTTTGCACTGAAAGAGGTTTTATTCTGGTTGATAATCGTTGTTTGCGCATGGATGGAGAAATTCTCAGCTTTGAGCGAGTCAACATCGGTTGCGTGCAGGGGAATTGTAATATTTAAAATGACAAGGAGTATAATGGAGTATTTCATTCCGATTGGCGTTGGTTTTAATGTTTATAAAAGATAAACGTCTTTCTTTTTGAGAATGTTTACCATTCGTAGTAACTTTAAAAGGCATAGTCCCGGGCTGTCGCCTAAGACTATACCTTTTGTCTCTGAAAACTTATTCGGTTTTCTATAATTTATCCAGTGTCTTGTTTTCGTGCATACTTCCTACTTTTCGGTAAGCCCATGCAAAGATCAGCGGGAAGATCAGTAAAGAGAAAAACATGGCGCATAAGATACCACCAATCACTACACGTGCCAAAGGCTGTGCACTTTCGGAGCCGATACCATGCGAAATGGCAGCGGGGAACAAACCGATAGCAGCCATGAGGGCTGTCATCATCACCGGACGAATCATACTCTGAACGCCTAGCCGGATAGATTGCTGTAAAAGATTCTTTTCGCCTTTCAGACGCTCTATGTTGTCTTTGAAAGCACTGATGAGCAGTACGCCACTCAGAATACAGATACCAAATAAAGCAATAAACCCGATGCCGGCAGAAATACTGAAATTAGTGCCGGTGAGGAATAACACAGCTATACCTCCCACAATAGCAAACGGAACATTGAGAAACACCAGGCCGGCATCTTTCATATTGCCAAACATAACAAAAAGCAATAAAAAGATTAGAACCAAACTCAACGGCACTACCTGTGCCAGGCGTTTGACGGCACGTTGTTGATTTTCAAAATCGCCTTGCCAAATCATTTCGTAGCCATTTTTCAGTTTGACAGTTTTATTTACTTTGGCTTGAGCCTCGTTTACCGCACTAACCATATCCCGATCTCGAACAGAGAATTTCACCACCGAATATCTTCGGTTAGCATCTCTGAAAATAAGGCATGGTCCGGTTTTCATTGTTATTTCGGCAATTTCCTTGATTGGCACTTTCGATCCGTTTGAAGTTGGAATCATCAGATTGCCTATATTTTCAACGGAGTTCCGGTCTTTCTCGGGAAAACGGATTCTGACATCGTATTTCTGAACGCCTTCATACAAAATAGTGGCAGCTTTACCTCCGATTGCCATTTCAATTACCGCATTGGCGTCGGCGGTGGAAACACCGTAGAGTGCCATCTTTTGTTGGTTCAGCTCGATGTCCAGTTCCGGTTGTCCTATATTTTTGATAACTCCCAAATCGGTAATTCCTTTAATCTTTTTCATTATATCACATACCTGGATGGATTTACTTTCCATATAATCCAATGAATCTCCAAAGATCTTCACACAAATAGACCCTTTTACTCCCGAAACAGCCTCTTCGATGTTGTCCGAAATAGGTTGAGAGAAATTAAGATCGACACCCGGAAGAAATGATAATTTCTTTGTCATTTCATCAATCAGTTTATCCTTGGTCATTTGGGGTTTCCAATCGGATTCGGGATAAAGCTGAACATTAAACTCGTTATTGTAAAATCCGGTAACATCCGTTCCGTCGTCAGGTCTACCGGTTTGAGATATAATGTTCTGCACTTGCGGAAATTCCATCAATTTAGCTCTTATTTGTTTCGAAACTTCGATAGACTTATCCAGCGAAGCCGAATAAGGCAGCTGAACCCGCAACCAGATTGCCCCTTCATCTAATTCAGGAATAAATTCGGAACCCAGAAATTTAAAGGAGAAAAGCCCCACGGCAATAACAGCAGCCGCCACCAACAGTGTTATCTTTTTATGACTATATGTAAAATCAAAACCACGCATCAACCGTTCGGTAATGAAATGAACTATCGGATTGTGTTTCTCTTTTACATTTTTATTTAAGAGTAACCTGATAAGAACCGGAACCAGGGTGAGTGTGGTAATCAATGCACCCAGCAAAGCAAAGCCCAGCGTGTAAGCCAACGGCGAGAACATTTTCCCTTCTACCTTTTGGAAGGCAAAAATGGGTAATAAGCCGGTAATAATAATAAGTTTTGAAAAGAAAATGGCTTTAGCTAAACGTGCCCCGTCCTTTTTTATCAGCCCTTTTTTGGCCATCTTGTTGAAACGCTCCATGCCTACCTCTTTGGCTTTCTGGTCGAGAACCACAAATAAGCCTTCTACCATGACAACGGCCCCATCTATGATGATCCCGAAATCGACAGCACCAAGCGACAGGAGGTTGGCACTCATACCCATCAGGTTAAGACAGATAAAGGCAAACAATAGCGAAAGGGGAATGACTATGGAAACGATCAGCGTGGTTCGCCAGTTAAACATGAAAAGAGAGATAAGCAACGTAACCAGCAGAATACCTTCAAACAAGTTGTGTAAAACAGTGCTGGTAGCAAAGTTGATCAGTTTTTCGCGATTATAGAAAGGCACAATCTTGGTATCGCGAGGCAAGACACGCGAATTAATGTCTTCGATTTTTTCTTTCACGGCCTGAATGACCTGAGACGGGTTCTCGCCTTTGCGCATAATCACAATAGCTTCCACTACATCTTCGTCGTTCTCCACCGACCGTTTTCCGTTTTTATCAAAAACAGCATCGGAGCGCGAAACAAATCCCAATCGGGGCAAATTGGACATTTCAACTTCGGCTACATCTTTGACCAATACCGGTATTCCATTGATATTCTGAACAACGATATTTTTTATTTCGTTTATATTGTTCAGTAAGCCAATTCCACGCACCACGTAAGCCTGATTGTTCTTATTAATAATGTCACCGCCGATGTTTACGTTGCTTTTGTTTACAGCTGTGTATAAATCAAGCGGGGTAATGCCCAGTGTACTTAGTTTTCCGGGATCGGCTTTAATTTCATAGGTTTTTACTTTGCCACCGAAACTCACAACATCGGCTACACCGGGTACAGCACGCAGTTGACGCTCTATAATCCAATCTTGCATGGTTTTGAGTTCGCGCTGATCGCGAAAAGAACTCTTGAGTGTGTACCTGAAAAGTTCGCCGGTGGGTCCGGTAGGGGGTTGTACAGAGGGCTGAACAGCATCGGGGAGGTCGGCATTAGCGAGTAGGTTCATAACCTGCGCACGGGCATCTTTGTCCACCACGCCATCATCGAAAACCAACTTGATATACGATAAACCGAACACGCTGGTAGAACGAAGACTTACTTTCTTTTGCACTGAATTTAATGCAATCTCAATTGGGGTGGTAACAAATTTTTCCACCTCTTCGGCACTGCGTCCCGGCCACTGGGTAATGACACTTATTTCGGTATTGGTGACATCGGGAAATGCCTCGATGGGCATATTTTTAAAAGTTATTATTCCACCGACCAACAATACGCTGAATGCAATCAGAATGAAATAATAATTTTTCAGCGAAAATGCAATTATATTTTTTAATAGCTTATTCATAGACAAAATTTTTGTTTTGTATAAAATCCCGGCAATACATAAATCATGGGGGATTTCATCCGATTAATTATTCAACGCATTATAAATAAGAATAGACTGCGAAGCAATGATTTTATCGCCTACATGAACATCGCCCGAGATATAGGTGCGGTCAGTCGTAGAGTTGATTACTTCCACGGGGATGATTTTGATATCCGTATTGGAATGATAAACCATCACATAGTTCTGGCTATGATCAAAAACAATGGCAGAAGAGGCCACGCACAACGCTTTATGATTGTCCTGATTGGTTACTTTTACGTTGGCAAACATTTCGGGTTTGAGTACGTAACCCGGGTTGGGCAATACGATGCGCACTTTCATTACTTTGTTGGTGGGGTCGAGCACGTTCATAATTTTATCGACCTTTCCTTTAAACACTCTGTCGGGGTACGAAAGGGTGGTTACGTCTACCTGATCGTTGAGATGAATCATGCCGATATTGGTTTCGTATACGTTGGCTATAACCCAAACATTTTTCAGATCGGAGATGGTAAACAGGTTGGTGCTGTTGTCGGTACGGATAGACATGCTGTTGGTAGCCTGTTTTTCGACCACAAAACCTTCGATGGGCGACCGAACCACATAATCGCCGTTGGCACTGCCACCGTTGATGTGCAACACACGTCGTACGCGGTTGAGTTCGGACTGCGCCTGCTCCTGAGCGGCTTCAGCGGTCAGCAATTCTTTTTGCGAAGCCAGTCCGCTCTTAAACATATCCTGCGTGGCATCCAGATTCTTTTTGGCTACGCGCAGGTTGGTTTGCGCGCTCACCAGGTCGTTGCTGAAACCGGCCATTTCCGAACTTTTTATCACGCCCAGCACCTGCCCTTTGCGCACGTAGTCGCCCAGCATAATGTTTACATTTTGGAGAACACCACTCACCATGGGGTATATTTTCACCACATGATCGTCGTTGTACGATACTTTTCCCGAAAGGGTAATGGTGTTGGTCACAGCGCAATCCTGAACGGTGTCGAGTGTCAGCGTTTTAAGCAGAGAGTCGGGCAACACATATTTTGAGTTGTCGGTAGCGGGTGTGGAATAGGCTTTTTTGCATCCCTGACCGGCAAGAGTCAGAACAAAAAGAACTGTCAGTAATTTTATTGAAATTGAATTTATTGTTTTCATAAATCGAAGTTTTAATTTTGTAATTCACCACAAAAGTCACAAAAGATACACAAAAGCAGATAAAGAAAATTTTGAGCTATATATCGTCTGAGTTTTCAAAGAAACAAAAGCTAAGTTTTTATTCTATAAGAAATTCTGTGCGACTTTTGTGGCTTTTGTGATGTTTATAAGTAAGTGGAAGAATATAATGTCGTATAAAAAAAAGAATGGAACGCTGATGGAACATACCGACAAGTCGGTATTACGGATTGAGCGGATAAAAACGGATGATAATTAAACGGATCTAAAACTGATTTTAGTCATGCAAACATGACAGATAAAATCTTGAACTATTGAAAATCATTTCGACTTGTCGGAATTAAAATCCGTATAAAAATCCGCCATATCAGCGTTTATCCGCGTTCTAATCTTTTTCCATTTCTATATTTACTTAATATGAAATTATTTAATTCCTACTAATTTTATTTTGATTAGGTAAAATAGAGGATAATTGTTTTAGTTTTTAAAATAATCTACACCACTATAAAAATTCAGATCCTCAAAAGCACTTACCCGATTAAACTGAATGGCATTAATCTGCAGGGTGTTTTGTTTATACGAATCGTAGAAATCCAGAAATTCGAGCAGACTCATGTTTCTGACCTGATAATTTTTCAGCACTTCGGCCTGCAGGCGATCAAAGTCGTGCTCAAACGAAGCATCGCGACTCTTCAGCAGTTTGTCGTTTTCGAATGCCCGCTGCAAGCAGCTATAAACCTGTTCTTCCACGCCGGCACGGGTGGCATCAAACACGGCTTCATTGTATTTCACCTGCGCTTTAGCCGATTTTATATTTCCCTGGTTGTGGTTGAATGCCGGAAGTTCTACGCCAAAACCCAGTGTGATGAGATTCTTTACGTATCCCCCCTGTTGGTCGTAATTCAGGTTGATCGTCAGATCGGGAACACCCATTGCCCGCTGCAATTTGTAGTTAAGTGTGCTCAGACTGCTGTTGAGCTTGGCTATTTTCAGGTCAGGGCGCGTGGCGTAAGCCGAATCGATCACGGCAGCCAGCGGATATTTCGTAGGGTCGAGTTTGGTCAGTGCAGCATCATCTACATCGGGCACCACAAACACATTGCGAGCCTGCAACAAGGTTCGCATTTCACTTTGCACATCGTTAAGTTGCATTTGCAGGTCGTTGTATTCGCTTTGCAGGTTGTAGAGCTGCGCTTTTACACGAATCACTTCTTTTTCGGAGATATAACCCTTGCCTTTTTGTTGTGCAAAAGCATCGGTGACCTGTTGCAGAGCGGCAATCTCGGTGTGATACACCGCAGCCGACTGCATCAGAAAGTGAATATTAAAGAAGTCGGTACGCAAACTGTGTTTCAGCGTTCGCAGCAAGTCGTAGAACTGATATTCGGACAGGGTGGCGTTGGCCTGCGCTATTTTTACCTGTTTGTTATGCTTGCCGGCCAGCAAGATGAGCTGCGACAAACCTACCGTTACCTCGCCATTGCTCCCCACGGGGAAAAACTGTTTGGTAGCGGTTTGATAAAGTGCTGTCCCCACAGTCAGATTGGGATTGGGAAACAACCGTGCCTGCGCCACCAGGGCTTTCTGAGCGTCGATGTTGTAACGCTGAGCCAGCAGCATCAGGTTTTTTCTCAGAAAGACAGTTTCTACACTGTCAAGTTTCATCTTCAGAGTATCGGGTCTTAACCCTACGTCGGACTGCGACTTTGCCACTACGGCCGATAACAGGCACAGGACAAGCACTGCAAGTTTCATAAATCTTTGCATTATTTTATTGAATTAGGTTCGTAATTTTTTTTGTTGCTATAACAGAGGCAGAAGGAATAAATACTCCATATGGGCAGGCAAATGTAAGTAAGTGGAAGAATATATTGTCGTATTTGCAAAAAAAGAATGGAACGCTGATGGAACATACCGACAAGTCGGTATTACGGATTGAGCGGATAAAAACGGATGATAATTAAACGAATATAAAACTGATTTTAGTCATGTAAGCATGACAGATAAAATCCTGAACTATTGAAAATCATTCCGATTTATCGGAATGAAAATCCGTATAAAAATCCGCTATATCAGCGTTTCTTCCGCAGCCGGAATCTTCGATCCGCGTTCTAATTTTTTTTCATTTCTAGATTTGCTTATACGACATTGTTTAATTTCTACTACTTGGTTAGCGGACAGATGGCAACCGACCATAAAAGGACGGAATTATCTGATAAGCGGATACCACAAAAACCAATTATGGTTTGCGGTACAACAAGCCCTGCACCTCCAAAACGGAAAGCACAACTACAGTCAGCTTTTAAAATAAAGAGAATTTATTATCTGCAATTAAACAGACAGGGTCTGGGGTGGATTGAGACGAACTTCTTTGCAATACAGATTGACCAGATTTTCGTTTTTGGGAATGTCGTAAACTATTTTTTGCGGAAAAGCTTCCAGCTTAAAAACAATGAGCGAACGTGGAAACCACTTCAGATCGAAATGCGTAATGTTCTGCTGCTGTTTGGAATTATTATTGGTATTTGCGCTGTCGCGAAAGGTGTTCTTCGAAAATCCGAATATGTTTTCAATCAAAAATTCAGCTTCCGAATCAATATAATCCTGTTCGTCGACCGGACAGGAAATGCTCGTCGATGCATAAAAGCGAAGCGAATCCACACTCAGATTGAGAGTCTGAACGGCAAGAAGCAGCATCAAGCACTGAAAAGCGATATTACGGACAATACATTTCATAATTCGATACAAAGGTAAAACGCTAAATCCGTAAAAGAGTTTCATTTCCATTAAATTTAGCACTACTTAATATCTTCATGGGCATTTGTAATAATTGTTTAACTGACGTGCCGAACCCTTATAAGTAAATGATAATTGTTATTGTTATGTTTTTTACCACGATAGTTCACATTAAGTATTGCTCTTTACTTATTATCTTGGGTGGCGGGATAATTGTAGGCTAAGCAAAAGTATCGTCAGATACTCTTACTATGTGACCCAAGTCTTTTTCCCCATTATTTCTCCCAGCTTGTCCCGATTAATCGGAAATGTATCGGGATGTGCCAAATGTGTGCTATGTGATAGAAACAGATCATTAAATATTGGAAACTAATTACCCATCCCCGGAGTAGCCAAACGAAACTGCAATGGGGCTGGCACTTAGTGTCTGTAGACTATTTTATTTAGGATTTAAACTATTTTCAAAAAAAATGTACCTAAAAGGCTTTATTGTATAAAATACTTTTCATATATTTGCCCTCACTTAATTCTACAGTTGATTTAATCAATTAAACCTTCGATGCTTATGAGTTCAACATCGTCGAAACCCGCTTCTCGGGCAGGTTATGCTCATAGTATACAATCTTTCTCCTCTTCCTCTGCTGCGGAAGCACTGGTTTCGTGTGCAATAAGTTATTCAATTTTCGTGATCTTAGTTTGCTGTTGCGATATCGTATTTCCGGAAAGAGAAATGGCATCTGCATGTAAAGAAAAGATGTCTCCGATACAAGAAATAACATCTCAAGCTAAAGAAATAGCATCTTTGACGCAAGAAATGAATGCTAAAGTTAAAGAAACGAGGCATTCATCGAAAGAAATAACATCTCAAAGCAAAGAAATAACATCTTCAGCGCAAGAAATAGCTGCTAAAGTTAAAGAAACGAGGCATTCATCGAAAGAAATAACATCTCAAAGCAAAGAAATAACATCTTCAGCGCAAGAAATAGTCGCTAATGTTAAGGAAACAATCGCTTCAATGCAAGAAACCTTGTCTCCAGACTCCCTAACTATCCCTTTTTATATCGCTAAAGCACACGGAATAAAATTTTTAAATTCATCGTATCAGATCGTACACAGTTGCAGCAATGCAGCTTAAATGATAGAATAATTAATCCTAATGTTCAACTTTAAAAACAATGAATTATGAACAGAAATCAAATTAATTTATTAAATGCAATGAAGAGTGTTGACCAATTTTTCACTGAAAACCCAAAACTGCTGGAAGATAAGCCTGCACTGAAGGCTGCCGTCGCGCAAAACAAAGTGCTGATCAGTGAAATGGAGGCACTGAGTAAAGCACAAAAGGCTACAGCCAAATCAGACTTTGCATTAAAAGCTACAACCAGAACTACTTTGGTAGAAGCCAACATGAAGGTACTGGCAGGCATAAAAGCCGTTGGGATTGCTACCAACGACACCCGATTGAAAATGGCTGCCGACATTACAAAAAGCGATTTGAAGAAAATGCGCGACAACAATCTTATTGAAGAATCGCAGGCTACGTATGAGTTAGGCTTGTCTATTGCTCCGAAACTGGTAGAATGGGATGTATCTGCACCTGACATTGAAGCTGTGAACACCAATTCGGCTACTTACGATGCTATGGACCCCGCCATTAAAAATATAAAGGCACGTTCTTCGCAAGCCACTGATGATCTTAAAGATAAAGCAAAAGAATCTTCGGCTTTCCTCAGAGATACGCTTGATGAAATGATGGTGACAGTCAAGACCTCCCAACCGACTGTTTATGCTCAATACCAAAAAGCCCGTGCCATCATAAACATCCACGGAGAGCACGGCAAAGGGACTACTCCCGATGACAGTACAACGAAGAAATAAATGAAGATTAAGAGGGGCGCAAGGTTTTTGGCCCCTTCTTTCAGCCTTTATGTCATTCTGAAAGCTATTGTAACGCAACGAACTTGCAGAGCTCAATACGCATAACCTCCAACTAAGTTTCGGGGCGTCTCTGTTACGACAAACAAGATTATATAAAGCTTAACTACTCGCTAACGTAGTTCCGTAAAGTAGTATACCGATACAAAGAACTCGCAGAGTTCAATACGCATAACCCCCAACGAAGTTGGGGGTAAAACAACCAACCATACCCCAACCCGAAGGGTTGAATTAAAACATCACTAACCCACAAGCTCTATGGTAAGCTATCGACAACTTTATTATCACGTCGTATTCGGCACTAAGTTCCGTAAACCCACTATCCCCGACGTTCATTGTCAGTTATTATACAAATACATCTGGGGAATTATTGAAAACAAAAAATGCAAGCTGTACCGTATCAATGGATGTGAAGAACATATCCATTTATTGGTAGATATCCATCCAACAATAGCAGCCTCAACTTTTGTCAAAGATCTTAAAGTATCGACATCAATATGGCTAAAGCAACAACGAGAATTTCAGAACTTCGAAGGATGGTCGGAGGGCTTTGGCATTTTCACCGTGTCACATGCCGATAAAGATAGAGTGATTGAGTATATTAAGAACCAGAAAGAACATCATCAGAAGCTGACATTTCTGGATGAATACAAAATACTTCTAAAGGAATACGGGATTGACTTTGACGAAAAGGAACTGGAATAAACCGGCTTTAATTCAACCCTGCGGGTTGCCATCATCTCATACTTCTGCTCCCCCAACTTTGTTGAGGGTTATGCACATTCAACTCTACGAGTTGACTCTGAAATACAATTTTCTCCTGTTAGCGCGTATCTATTATGCCAAACAAGATTGTACAAAACCGATCCACTCGCTGGCACGGCTTACGAACCCTAGCAGCAAAACGAACTCGTAGAGTTCAATATGCATAACCCCCAACGAAGTTGGGGGTAAAACAACCAACCACACCCCAACCCGGAGGGTTGAATTAAACCACCATTAACCCACAAACTCTATGGCAAGCTATCGACAACTTTATTATCACGTCGTATTCGGCACTAAGTTCCGTAAACCCACTATCCCCGACGTCCATTGTCAGTTATTATACAAATACATCTGGGGAATTATTGAAAACAAAAAATGCAAGCTGTACCGTATCAATGGATGTGAAGAACATATCCATTTATTGGTAGATATCCATCCAACAATAGCAGTCTCAACTTTTGTCAAAGATCTTAAAGTATCGACATCAATATGGCTAAAGCAACAACGAGAATTTCAAAACTTCGAAGGATGGTCGGAGGGCTTTGGCATTTTCACCGTATCTCATGCCGATAAAGATAGAGTGATTGAGTATATTAAAAACCAGAAAGAACATCATCAAAAGCTGACATTTCTGGATGAATACAAAATACTTCTAAAAGAATATGGGATTGACTTTGACGAAAAGGAGCTGGAATAAACCGGCTTTAATTCAACCCTCCGGGTTGCCATCATCTCATACTTCCGCTCCCCCAACTTTGTTGGGGGTTATGCACATTCAACTCTACGAGTTGAGTCTGAAGTACAATTTTCTCCCGTTGGCGCGTATCTGTTACGCCAAACAAGATTGCACAAAACCGATCCACTCGCTGGCACGGTTCAGTGGACCTACTAGTATAACATTTAATTCAACCCTGCGGGTTGCCGCCATCACCTGCCCCGCTCCCCCAACTTCGTTGGGGGTTATGCACATTCAACTCTACGAGTTGAGTCCGAAATACAATTTTTTCCTGTTAGTGCATATATGTTACGCCAAACAAGATTGCACAAAACCTAACTACTCGCTAACACAGCTCTGCGAACCCTAACAGCACAATGAACTCGCAGAGTTCAATACGCATAACCCCCAACTAAGTTGGGGGTAAAACAACCAACAACACCCCAACCCGGAGGGTTGAATTAAACCATCACTAACCCACAAAGTCCATGGCAAGCTATCTTCGAATTAATCAGAGTGAATGGTGAGTCCAAAGAAATTAATGTCTGACAAGAAGGTTTTACTATTTTTAGTGCCCGCTCTAGACCTGCTGGCTGAATAATATGTAACTTTGTGACTGATTCGTTTCCGATCATTTAAGCAGATAAGATGAATCGGTGTTCTCTGTCTGGTGCAAGCTATATACTCTGCTCTTTTCTTATTTTGAATGGAGTGTGTTGTTTAATTCAGAGATAGAATCTTCAGAAATCCGTATTCTTGAATGCAAATGCTTTTTCCTGATATGGCCTTTCCTGGATGATGATTTGAAACATGAGGTGTCAATGGCAATTGAAGAATCGTCATATGTCCCCTTTGTATATATTCCCCAATAAATTAAAACTTAGTTTTTATGGAAAAAAGAATTGTGGAGCCAAAGGCTGTAAGCACAGCCAGACTCGTGAAAAGTGAAGATTTGAATCATCATGGAACCCTGTTTGCCGGTCGTACGTCGGAATGGTTTGTAGAGTCCGGGTTTATATCAGCAGCAAGTCTTGTCCCGGCAGATACCATCGTGTGTCTCAAAGTGCACGGTTTGTATTTTACCCGGCCGGTTTATCCCGGAGAGATTGTTACATTTCAGGCTAAAATAGTTTATGCCGGTCGTACCAGTTTGGTGGCACACATAGAGGTGTATAAACATGGCGAAATGAAACCGGTGATGAATGGATTTATCACTTTTGTTCATGTGGATAGTAACACCAAGCCCTGTGCACACAATATTGAAATTCATCCTATAACCGATGAAGATAAAGAGCTTTATGAGCAGGCTTCTAATCTGAAAAGATAAGTTTGTAGTTATAAAAAAAGCCGACAGAAACTGTCGGCTTTTTTTCTTTGCGGAGAGGAAGAGATTCGAACTCTCGATACCCTTTAGGGGTATATACGCTTTCCAGGCGTACCTCTTCAACCACTCGAGCACCTCTCCGTATTTTTTGGAAGCGCAAATGTATAAAAATAAACCGAGATACGAAAATTAAGATTGAAGAATGACCGAATTAAATTGCGAATAAGTTTTTCGCATTCCGTGTGGTTTGTTGGTCAATAGTTTCCGCCGAGCAATTGTACACTTCTGCCAGTTTACTAGCAACCAGTTGTACATAAGAACTCTCGTTCCGCTTCCCCCTGTGCGGAGTAGGGGTGAGATAAGGTGCGTCTGTTTCTAGCAGGATGTGCTTAAGGTCTATTTGCGATACTACGGCAGCCAAACCGGAGTTTTTGAATGTAACAATACCGTTGATGCCCAGTAAAAATCCTCCGAAGTTGATAATTTCCTGTGCCTGCTCAATGCTGCCAGTGAAACTATGAAATACCCCTTTAAGGTCACTGTTTTTATATGGCGCTAAGGCATCCATGGTTTCAAGGAATGAATCGCGGGTATGAATAATGACAGGTAGCTTATACTCCAATGCCCAGTCGATTTGCTGTTGAAATGCTTTTGTTTGCTGAGCCAGAAAAGTTTTATCCCAGTATAAATCAATCCCTATTTCGCCCACGGCAATATAGCTCCGCCGCTGTAGTTCTGACTTTACCAAAGCCAGTTCGGTTTCATAATCCTCTTTTACACTGGTAGGATGCAGACCAATGGCAGCGTAACAATAATCAGGATAGGTAGCTTCAAGATCCAGCATTGGCTGTAATGTGCTGCTGTCGCAATTGGGCAGGATGATTTGCTGAATGCCGGCCTCTTTGGCACGTAGAATAACCTCGCTGCGGTCGGCATCAAATTCTTCGGAATATATATGGGAATGGGTATCAATCAACATAATTCATAATGGATAATGCACAATTTATAATTGAAGTGCAAAGTTAGCCTCAAATTGCTGAATACACAAAGTGCAATCTTAGAAACTAAGACTGCACTTTGAAATTATTCAATGAATAACAATAAATATCGCGAAGCTAATAACGCCGAAGGCAAATATCATACGAAGTATAAATATCGCGAAGCATTATTATTCCCACTCAATAGTTGCAGGTGGCTTAGAGCTAATATCGTAAACTACCCGGTTTACACCTTTCACTTTATTGATAATTTCGTTTGACATTTTGGCTAGAAACTCGTAAGGGAGTTGTGCCCAGTCGGCTGTCATGGCATCGGTAGAAGTTACGGCACGGAGTGCAACAGCGTTTTCATACGTACGTTCGTCGCCCATTACACCAACCGATTGCACCGGGAGCAGAATAACTCCGGCTTGCCAAACTTTGTCGTACAGATTCCATTCGCGCAATCCGCTGATGAAGATGTCGTCGGCTTCCTGCAGGATGCGCACTTTTTCTGCGGTAACGTCACCCAGAATGCGCACAGCCAATCCCGGTCCTGGAAAAGGTTGACGTTTGATAAGGTGATGCATCATACCAAGCTGTCCGCCTACACGGCGTACTTCGTCTTTGAAAAGTAAGCGTAAAGGTTCGCAAAGCTTCAGGTTCATTTTCTCGGGGAGTCCACCCACATTGTGGTGCGATTTAATCACTGTTCCGGTAATGGACAGTGATTCGATAATATCAGGATAAATGGTGCCCTGGGCTAACCATTTTACATCTTTTATTTTGTGAGCTTCTTCGTCGAATACATCGATAAAGCCGGAACCGATGATCTTACGTTTCTTTTCCGGATCGGAAACACCTGCCAATGCTTTGTAGAAACGCTCTTTTACGTTTACTCCGATTACGTTCAAACCAAGGTGCTCGTAATCTTTCATTACATTTTCAAACTCGTTTTTGCGGAGTAAACCATGATCAACAAAAACACAGGTAAGGTTTTTGCCAATGGCTTTGTTGAGCAATACGGCAGCTACCGACGAATCGACGCCACCTGAGAGAGCCAATACCACTTTGTCATCGCCTAATTGTTTTTTTAGATCGGCTACTGTGCTTTCAACAAACGAAGCCGGTGACCATTGCTTAGAGCATCCGCAAATGTTGAGGAAATTATCCAATAAGGTTGTTCCGTCAACGGAGTGAAATACTTCGGGGTGAAACTGCACGCCCCAGGTTTGTTCGCCCTCGATGTGAAAAGCTGCCAACTCCACATCGTCGGTACTGGCAATCTTTTTAAATGTATCAGGGATTCGGGTGATAGAGTCGCCGTGCGACATCCATATTTGCGAGCCGGACTTAATACCTTTTAGTAAAGCATCATTAGGGTCGATAAATGAAAGATTAGCGCGACCATATTCGCGCGATCCGGCTGATTCTACGTTACCACCTGAGGTGAAAGCCATAAATTGTGCACCGTAGCAAATCCCTAATACCGGAAACTTTCCGCGGATAGAGCTTAAATCGGTTTTAAAAGCAGTTGGATCGTACACCGAAAACGGACTTCCGGAAAGAATAACCCCTTTTATGTCGTCGGTTTGTTCAGGAAACTTGTTGTAAGGCAGAATTTCGCAATATTCATTGAGCTCACGTAGGCGGCGCGCAATTAATTGTGTGGTTTGTGAACCGAAATCGAGGATAATAATTTTTTCCATAAAGTTGTTGTCGTTGAGCTATTGGTGTGTTGAACTGAAAAAGTTGCGCAAAATTACGAAAAATGTGATGGTTGTGCAAGGACTGTAAACGTATTTAATATTAATATAGCAGTGATCAACAGAATAAAACAAGCCGGTACGGCATTCGTAATGTGGGTTTGCAGAGATAATCTATATTGTTTTTCTTGTGTGACAAATTCCCCTAAAAGTTTGCCCGTCTACTATTATTTTGTACGTTTGCAGTATGAATGATTCTTGTAATCAATACAAATTATCCAACGTTTTCCTTCCGGGTAAACGAATGGACTAAAGTCCTGATTTTATGATCGAATTAGATTTAAGAACGGTTTTCTTTAATTTCCTGCTAACAGCTTTAGTGTGCCTTATAGTCATGTTTTTTCTCTGGTATCAGGCTCGTAATCGTTTTAAAGGAATAGAATATTTAGTTCTGGATATGCTCTTTCAGGTTCTGGGTATAGGGTTGATATTTTTAAGGGGCTATATCTCTAAGTTTATTTCGATTGATGTGGCAAATACCTTGGGGGTAACCGGAGCTTTATTGGGTTTTATAGGACTTGAATATTTTGCAGATAAGAAAAGTAATCAGTTATATAATATAATACTAATCGTTGCTTTTTTTGTTGTTCACACCTACTTTACTTATGTAAATTCAAATTTGGCTATCCGGAACCTTAATTCGGCGATAGTTTACCTGATTATTTGCTCGCAATGCGCCTGGTTATTGCTGAGGAGACTTACCAGCATATTTTCCCGGATGTATTTTCAAGTGGGAGCAATATTTGTTTTGTTCTCAGTTGTCAATATTGCCAGGATTTGTTATTTCTTCTTCAGCAACAATCTTTCTTTAGATTATTATCATGGAAGAGGATTTGATATGTTTGTGGTTGTATCTTATCAAACTCTGTTTCTCTTGCTTGTGTTTTTTCTAACCCTTATGGTCAATAAGCGGCTGCTGAGTGATATTAGTACGCAGGAAGAAAAATTCTCGAAAGCTTTTCACTCAGCTCCCTATGCTATTATGTTAGCGCGATTGTCGGATGGTAAAATTGTAGAGGTAAATGATGGTTTTAAACGAATATTAGGCTATAATGCTGCGGAAGCTACAGGAAAAACAACGGAAGGATTGCATATTTGGTCCAATATTGCCGATCGGGGTCATTTTATTGAACTACTAAATGAAACGGGGGCTGCAAGCAACGTTGAATTTCCCTTTCAAAAGAAATCGGGGGAGAAAATTATGGGTGAGATATCGGGCGAGATCATAAACATAAACAATGAGAAATGCACGTTGACAGTGATCAATGATATCACCGATAAGAAACTAGCTGAGAAAAAACTGGTAGAATCTCAGGGTTTGTTGAGACGGTTTGCTTCGCACTTGCAAAACGTAGGAGAAGAAGAAAAAGTACTTTTAGCAGACCGGATTGATAATGAATTAAACCAAACTCTGGCAGCTTTGAAAATGGATATAGGCTTATTGAAAAAGAAAGTGGTTGATAAGGATTTTCAATTGATATCAGATGATCTGTTTAAAAAATTAGATCGTGCTTATGATATTGCCGGAGAGTCGCTGGCCAACTCGGTGAAACTCATGAGTGGGCTTCGACATGAAGTGCTTCACCTTATGGGATTCACAGAGGCTGTAAAACTGTATATTTCGGAGTTTGAATTAACTAATCAAATTCAGTGTGAGTTTGATTGCCCTGAACAAAACGTGCAGTTGCAACAAAATGAGTCTGCCGTTTTATTCAAGGTATTTCAGAGTGCTATGGCAAATATTGCGCAACATTCTAAAGCCACTGAAGTGAGCCTTAGTTTGCATGTTGTTGAAAGCAAACTTTTGTTCGAAATTACGGATGACGGCGTTGGTTTTAAATTTGACGATTTGGTTGAGATGAAATCTACCGGTTTGCTGTTGATGAGAGAAAGTGTGTTACTTCTGGAAGGACAGTTTGACCTGAAAACTGCCCCCGGAGAAGGAACTACGATTCAAATATCAATCCCTTATTCAGCTCCGAATATACAGGATGATTCTCAAAAGCTATTATCGCTTGATAGTACTAAACTGAACTGATCGGACACCTAACGCCACTACTTCATCAACAACGAGCTATCCCCATAACTCAGAAACCGGAAGTTGTTAGCCAACGCATAATCGTAAATTTCTCTCCAGTTTCCCTTTACAAATGCCGAAACGAGTAGGAGTAAGGTGCTTTTGGGCTGGTGAAAGTTGGTTATCATGCCGTCGATAAGATGAAACTCATAGCCGGGTTTAATCATAATCTGCGTATCGGCATGCAGTGTTGTCAACTTATTTTTATCCAGATAATCCAGGATGTTTTGCAGCGCGTCGGACGTTGATATTTCCGTTTTTCCTTCGTAAGGTGCCCATTGAGGTACATGAAAACCTTTTTCAGCAATTTCGGAAACGACATCCTGCTGTAGCATTGCACCGATAAAATACAAACTTTCGAGCGTTCGTACTGAAGTGGTTCCCACGGCAATGATATTTCCCAACTTTTGCTGTAAGTGTACTATGGTGCTGCGTTTTACCGAGATTACTTCGGTGTGCATATGATGTTCGGCAATGTCGCGTGTTTTTACTGGTTGAAACGTTCCGGCTCCTACATGCAGCGTGAGCTCTTCGGTTTCGATATGCTTTGGTTTGAGGCTTTCGAACACCTCGGGGGTAAAGTGTAAGCCGGCCGTAGGTGCTGCCACCGATCCTTTTATTTTTGAATAAACGGTTTGATAGGTCGTAAGGTCGCTTTCTTCTGTTTTGCGGTGGAGGTAGGGCGGAATGGGTAGTTCGCCTGCTTTTTCCAATATGTCGGCAAAATGAATATCGGCATTGTCCCATCTGAAATGAATGCTGTGCGTATTGCCTTCGGTGTGCAACAATTCGGCTTCGAAGGTGCAGGTTTTTCCGTCAAAAGCAATTGTTTTACTCAGTCGTCCTTCTTTCCATTTTTTCAGATTCCCAACCATACATTTCCAAACACATTCCGACGTAGCACCCAGCGATTGCGCATAATCGGCAGGGCTAAGCGGTTCCAGACAGAAAACTTCGATGCGGGCACCGGTTTCTTTGAAGAAAATCAAGCGAGCCTGAATCACGCGCGTATTGTTGTAAACCAGTAAGCTGTTTTCCGGCAGAAATTCCGCAATATCAGAAAAAGTGCTCTCGGATATCGTTGCATTTTTATATAGCAGTAGTTTGGATGAATCCCGGCGGGGTAGCGGAAACTTGGCTATCCGTTCGTCGGCTAGTGGGTAATCGTATTCGTCGATGTATATGGGTTGATTTTCGTTGAAGTTATTCAAGGGAGTAGGGTTTATATTTTTTTGAAGCACAAAAATACAAAAATGCGCTGTAAAATCAGCTTATTTTGCCTGTCGAATGCCGTAAAAGAAGTCAGGTTGCGGAGCTTTATAAAATCTTTATACTCTGAAAATAAATCTTTATACGGGCTTTATAAGTATTAAGCGATCTTTGTGTCCGCTTCTGTTACTTTAGTTTTAAAGACGAAAAGCAGGAGATTCGATTGAGATAAAGAGCATTGCTATTGACTGTTTTGTTTAAATCAAAATGCCTGATAATAATTATCACCATAAATGTCTCAAAAGAAAGTTGTAATCAATAAATCTTTTTAATTTTGTACCGATGAAGAATTCAATTGAAGAGCTCATTTCCTGTTTGGAAATGGAAAGAACTCAATGCTTCAGATTAATGGATGATGTGTCGACCAAAAATGATAAATCGCAGGAGTTTATACTTGTAGGAAAGATCCTGGCGTATAACTTTTGCATCGAAGAGTTGGCTGGTCTGATTAAGCCCGATTTAAAAAGTGCGGAACATAAAGAATAAACTTTATTCAAAATATTAACCACTAAGACACAAAGAACACTGAGTAACACAAAGTTTAAAACTTTTATTCGTCAGTCATTTTGAAGATCAATGATCCTTAATGATCTTAATTCCTTAATGGTTGATTTTATTAGTGGTTGCTTTTATTTTTTGACCTTAAGTTCAATTATTCTCAGTCGCTAAAGCATTAAGAACTAAAAAAACAGGAATATGAATGTTTTATTCGCCAATCATTTTGAGAGTAATTGATCCTTAATGGCCTTAATTCCTTAATGGTTGATTTTATTAGTGGTTACTTTTATTTTTTTTACCTTAAGTTCAATTATTCTCAGTTGCTAAAGCATTCGGAACTAAAATATGAATGTTTTATTCATCAATCATTTTGAGAATAATTGATTCTTAATGGTCTTAATACCTTAATGGTTGATTTCTTTGCCCTGAGTTCAATATCATTTTATTCTATATAAACTATAATATGAAGCTACAATATTTCAAACAAAGTCTACCCAAGCAGTTTATAATAAGTAATCTGTCAGTAATCGTTGTAGCATTGGTTTGTTATGTCAGTATCGATTTCATCGGTTATCGCAGTGTGGCACTGTTGCTGCTGGCTACGGTTTCCATTCTGGCTATTTTTTTCTCGTTATATCCGGTGCTGATGGCTGCCACTATGAGTGCGCTGATATGGGATTACTTTTTTATTCCTCCGCATTTTACTTTCCTGGTGCGTAGTTCCGAAGATATTCTGCTTCTGATGATGTACTTTGTTATTGCATTGATTAACGGTGTATTCACGTCACGGGTCAGGCAATTTGAAAAGCTTGAACGCCAAAAAGAGGAACGCCACAACACGATTAAATTATACAAGACCCTGTTCGATTCGTTGTCGCACGAGTTGCGGACGCCTATTGCCACCATTGTGGGTGCGTCGGACAATCTGATGCAAAAAGAATCGAATATTTCCGATGCCGATAAACAGGAACTGGTGGGTCAGATTTCCAGTTCTGCATTCCGGTTAAACCGTTTGATCGATAATTTATTGAATATGCAACGGCTGGAGTCGGGTATGTTGAAAATAAAACCGGATTGGTGCGAGATAAGCGAACTGATAAACAGTCCGCTGAACTGGCTGGAAAAGGAATTGTCCACACACAAACTTCAACTGGAGATTCAGGAAGATTTCCCGATTGTAAAGCTGGATGCCGGGCTTATTGAACAGGCATTATTTAATATGTTGCACAATGAAACCTTGTACACACCGGCCGACTCAACGATTTCGGTTCGGGTAAGATATGTAAATAATTGTACAACAATTATTATCTCCGATAACGGAAAAGGCTTTACGGACGAAGATTTGACCAAGTTGTTTAGCAAGTTTTATCGGTCGGGGACGAAAGTAGCGGGGGGTACAGGACTCGGATTATCGATAGTGAAAGGTTTTGTGGAGGCTCACGGCGGCACTGTGAAGGTGGAGAATAATATTCCGCATGGTGCAAAATTCAGCATAGAGATACCCACCGAAACTCTGAAGATGGACGATTATCTGAATTTCTCGAATGCAAACCCCAAAACGGGAGACAAATTTTAATGATATATTTATATCACAATAGCACACATGGGAATAATGTAAAAAAAGACTTAGGCCACATAGTAAAAGCATCTGACGATACTTTTCTTCGTCTTATATCTTCTATATAAAACTATTGCGATAGAAACATATCAATAATCATCATCATTTACTTAGTATATAAAAACCAGTCATACTTATGGATGCAAGACAAACTATTCTGATTATCGACGACGAAATACAGATACGCAGGCTGCTTGAAATAACATTATCGGCCAACGATTATAAAATTATTGAGGCCGATAATGGTAAAGACGGATGCACGATGGCAGCATCGTTTAACCCGGCACTGATTATTCTGGATCTCGGACTGCCCGATCAGGACGGACTTGATGTGCTGAATAAACTGCGCGAGTGGTTTACTAATCCGGTGATTATTCTGTCGGCGCGAAATTCGGAGGAATACATCATCAAGGCGCTGGACAGGGGAGCAAATGATTATCTGACCAAACCATTCAGAACCGGTGAGTTACTGGCTCGTATACGGGTGGCTATGCGGCAGAGTTCGCGTCAACAGGAGGCCCGGCTGGAATTTGGCAACCTGACCATTGATCTGGATAAACATTTGGCGTACAAAAATGCTGAAATAATCAAACTTACTTCCACCGAATTTTCGTTGCTGGCTTTAATGGCTAAAAACGAAGGGCGTGTGTTGACGCATACTTATATTCTGAAAGAAATATGGGGCTATGGGTACACCGAACAAACGCAATATCTCCGCGTATTTATTGCCCAGCTTCGAAAGAAAATAGAAGACGATCCGTCGAAACCAACATTGCTGATCACAGAATCGGGAATCGGGTATCGGTTTAGCGGATTATAAGCATCCAAAAAGGAATAATGCAAGTCAAGGTCGAGAATCTACACCTTCATTGATGTTTTTGGATGTCTGAAATGATAAAACGGTTCCTCTTCTGATCGGTTTTTAAATCAAAATAGTTAATTCGAAGGGCTGAATGGTCGATTCTTTAACGCGAATAGTTAAGCGGAGGGGTCAGACGATCGATTTCTTAATGCGGGTAGTTAAGAAGATCCCTCTGACGATCGATATGTTAACCTGAGTAGTTAAGCCGAGGGGTCTGACGATCGATTTCTTAATGTGAGTAGTTAAGAAGACCCCTCGGACGATCGATTTCTTAATGAATATCGATAAGCGGAGGGGTCTGACGATTGATTTCTTAATGGGAATCGATAATCCGAGGCATCGGACGATATAAATCAAACATATATTTAACGATTAAGTCGGCGGAAGAATATGATGTCGTATTAAAAAAAGGATGGAACGCTGATTTTACGGATTGAGCGGATAAAAACGGATGATAATTAAACGGATCTAAAACTGATTTTAGTCATGCAAGCATGACAGATAAGAGCCAAAACTTTTGAAAATCATTAACTACGTTGATCTTCGATTCCGATTTATCGGAATTAAAATCCGTATAAAAATCCGCTATATCCGCGTTCTAATCTTTTCATTTCTAGATTTACTTATACGACATTACATTTATCTAAGTACTCTTATTCCTTCTCCTGCAGCAGTTCCATTTGTTTGGTTGGAATTTTCAGTGTAAACACCGCTCCTCCGTGTTCGTTGTTTGCTGCGGAAACGGTTCCGCCCTGAGCTTCTACAAATCCTTTTACTATCGATAATCCAAGGCCTGTTCCACCGGCTTTAGCATTCTTTCCACGGTAAAATTTATCGAAAACAGCTGCAAGTTCCGTCTCGGGGAAGCCTGTTCCCCGATCAATAACCTGAATGCTCAACCATAAATTATTCATAAATACCTTCAATTCAATAGTACTGCCCGCGGGAGCATTTTGGGTGGCATTCAAAATCAGATTGTGCAACACCTGTTCCATTAATCCAAAGTCGACAAACAGCAAAGGCATATCGGCAGGGATGGATACCTTGAATTTGAACGCTTCAAGCTCGTGTTTAAGCGAATCCGAAACCGAGTTTGCCAAATCCTGAGCATCGCACCAGTTGGGATTGGGAGTTATTCGGCCCGATTCGAGTCGCGACATGTTCAGCAGATTTTCAACCAACCTGTTCAACCGGATGGATGCGGTATTTATTTCGGCATACAACTCTTTTTTTATCGGTTCGGTCAGGGTTTGCGACGATAAAGTTTCCGATGAGCCCATAATGGTGGCTATGGGAATGCGCAATTCGTGCGAAATGGAGCTGAATAAAGTTTTATACAGTTTTTCCGACTCACTGAGAATGTAGGTCTTTTTTGCCGCATTGCGCAGTAATTCACGCTCATATTTACCCGTTATCTGTGCCAGTGACGACTCCCAAAACTGCTCTTCACCGTGGGTGAAAATGCTTGCTTGTTTTACGGCAATAACCCCCAGCGTACCGTTACTGCCTGTCAGTGGATAATAGGTGTATTCATTAGAAGGAAGTGTATTGGTGTATTTTCCGGCTTTGATGGCGTTTTTTTGTACCCAACTCACAATGCTCAGTTCGTTTTCTCCTATGCGGATGGACGAGTCTTTAGTGGACTCAATTATCGATTGATTTGTATCGTCTTTTACAATGATGGCACTTTCCAGATTAAAATTTTTCAGGATAAACTCCACTGCTTTTTTTATAACTTCATGATAACCCGAAATGGTATTGAGTTCTTTTGTAAGCTGATATAAGGCGTGAGTACGTTCTTCACGAATGCGTATTTTTTTCTCCTGCCTACGTACTCTAGAGGTTAAGATTCCATTCAAAAGCGCAATGATGAAAAACATCATAAGCAGCAACATGTCCACCGGATTCTGAATATTGAGGGTGAACTGAGGAGGTATGAAAAAATAATCCCAGATTAATGCGCTGGATGCTGCTGCAAAAAGAATGGGACCCGTGCCGTAGAACAGAGCAAGCAGCGATACCAGAAACAGCAGGATAAACGAAACGGCCTGGTAGCCGATCAGATCTTTCAGAAAATAACTTATAATTGAAGTCAAAACCACGATAAGCCCCACAAGCAGATACTGCCTGCTGTTGGACGTAAAGGACGGAATGGAAACCTGATTCTTGAATTTATCGTCGGCCGGAGCATCCGACCCGAGAATATAAACATCGATATTGCCGCTGTATTTAATCAGCCGGTTTACAAAGTTTCCGAGTTTCAGTAACGATCGGAAATTCCGGACGCGTGGTTTCCCAACAATGATATGCGTCGTGTTTTCCTTTTGAGCAAAGTCCACTATGGCTTTCACCAGGTTGTCATTCGTAACAATGCGTACCTCAATGCCCAGTTGCTTGGCTAAGTCAATGTTGGAGTCCAGTTGCTGCTGTTCTCGGGGTGTTAATCTGTGACTGGTTTCCACGTACAGTGCCTGTATATTGGCTCCCATGGAGTACGATAGATTTTTTGCCCAGCGCAACAATCCGGCCGAAAAAGGACTGGTACCAATGGCAACCAGGAAATGGAGTCCCGATTTCCACGGTCCTTTAATGCGTTTGTTCTGCATGTAATCATGCAGCTGATTGTCTACCCTATCGGCAACAATACGTAACGACATCTCGCGTAAAGCCGTAATATTTCCTTTCCGGAAAAAGTGATTTACCGCTTCCTTCGACCGTTCGGGGGCATATACCTTGCCGTCCGAAAGGCGTTGAAGAAGTTCGTCGGGAGTTATATCAACTAATTCAATGTCATCAGAATTTTCAAAAATAAAATCCGGCAAGGTTTCGCGGATAATCACGCCTGTGATTTGTGCCACGGTGTCGGTGCGGCTTTCCAGGTGCTGAACGTTCAGCGTAGTGAACACATTGATTCCGTTCTCCAGAATTTCCTGCACATCCTGATAGCGTTTGGTATGCCTGCTGCCAGCTGCATTGGTATGTGCCAGCTCATCCACCAGCACTATCTGCGGATGACGTGCTATAATAGCATCTAAATCCATCTCTTGCACGGAGGTGGATTTATATTCAATGGCTTTGCGGGGAATTATCTCAAACCCCTTTACTAAAGCTTCCGTTTCTTTTCGTTTATGTGTCTCCACATACCCGATAATGATGTCATTTCCTTTTTTCTTTTCATCGTGTGCCGCCTGAAGCATGGTGTAGGTTTTGCCCACACCGGCACACATGCCGAAGAAAATCTTCAACTTACCCCGTTTGCTTTTTTCTTCCTCCCGGGCCAATGCAGCCAGCAGTTCATCAGGGTTGGGCCTGTCAATTTCAAAGTCGCTCATAATAATCGGAATTAAGATTTACCACTAAGTCACTTAGTCCACAAAGAAACACTTAGATTGATATTCTACTTAGTTCTCAATGCCCTTAATGCCTTAATGGTAGATTCTATTTGTTTTTAATCAAAGTCAATATTCACCACTAAGGCACTTAGTCCACAAAGAAACACTAAGGTTGATATTCAACTAAATTCTCAATGTCCTTAATGCCTAAATGGTAAGTACTATTTATTTTAATCAAAGTCAATATTCACCACTAAGGCACTTAGTCCACAAAGAAACACTAAGGTTGATATTCAACTAAATTCTCAATGCCCTTAATGCTTAAATGGTAAATACTATTGGTTTTTAATCAAAGTTGATATTTACCACTAAGTCACTTAGAACACAAAGAAACACTAAAAATAGTCTTTGTGTAACTAAGTGCCCTTAGTGTCTTAGTGGTAAAAAAATATTATTTAAGTTTGTGTACTTCCATATTCATTAATAATACATTTACCACTAAGCCACTTAGAACACAAAGAAACACTAAAAATAGTCTTTGTGTAACTAAGTGCCCTTAGTGCCTTAGTGGTGAAAAAAACATTATTTCAGTTTATCCAATGTAATATTAAGTAACAATACATTTACCCTACTTTCGCCCAGGCACATCAGTTGAGGCTCTTCACTCATTTCTTCAACAAGTGCTTTCAGTTTTTGTTTTTGAGTATTGTCAAAATATCTTGCTTTAGCAATCCGGTTGATTTGCAGTTCGGCAGCTTCAGGCGAAATATGCGGATCGAGACCACTGGCCGATGCAAAAAGCATCTCCGACGGAATTTCTGTATTCGGATTAAGCTGATTGAATTTGATAAATTGTTTTTTTCGGTCGGCAACCTGATTTTTCAGCTTGGTGCTGGTCAGGCCATAGTTGCTACCGCCCGAAGGAAGCGGATTATACGCAATGGCCGATGGGCGCGAACTGAAATACATCGTGCTGTCGAACTGTTGTCCTATCAGTTCGCTTCCTATTATTTTATTGTCTTTTACAATCAGGCTTCCATGCGCCTGATGAGGAAAAACAACTTGTGCAATACCCGTAACTAAAAGCGGATACACGATTCCGGTAAGAATGGTAAAAACCAGGAATATTTTTATTGCGATACCAAATGTTTTCATAGAACCCCTAACCCCTAAAGGGGAATTAAGAGTCTCATTACTTCTATTATCAGAAGTTTCCAATGAATTTTTTATCTGTTTCATATCTGTATTTTTTTAATCAGTTGTAATTAAGTTCCCCTTTAGGGGTTAGGGGTCTTATAAATTAATCAATAAATCAATAATTTTGATTCCGATAAATGGCGCTACGAGACCTCCCAATCCATAAATCAGCAAATTCTTTGTCAATGCACGGTTGGCTGAAATGGGTTTATAAGCCACACCTTTCAATGCTAGCGGAATGAGCGCAATAATAATCAGTGCATTGAAAATAATGGCACTCAGAATAGCACTTTCCGGCGAACCTAGCCGCATGATGTTTAGTGCTGACAGAGGTCCTTGTCCGTTGCTTCCGGCATATAGTGCAATGGAAATAGCCGGGATGATAGCAAAATACTTGGCCACGTCATTGGCAATACTAAAGGTGGTAAGTGCACCACGGGTCATGAGTAATTGTTTCCCCACTTCTACCACTTCAATCAGTTTTGTGGGGTTACTGTCCAGATCCACCATGTTACCGGCTTCGCGGGCAGCTTGTGTTCCCGAGTTCATAGCGATGCCCACATCAGCTTGCGCCAGAGCAGGAGCATCGTTTGTTCCGTCGCCAATCATTCCTACCAGATGCCCTTTTTCCTGTTCTTCACGTATTCTGCGCAGTTTATCTTCGGGTTTTGCTTCGGCCATAAAGTCATCTACACCAGCTTCGGCAGCAATGGCTGCGGCGGTCAGAGAATTGTCGCCCGTAATCATCACCGTCCGGATTCCCATTTGACGAAGTTCGGCAAAACGTTGTTTGATACCACCTTTTACAATATCTTTCAGGTGAATTACTCCCAGTACTTTATTGTCTTCAGCCACCACCAACGGTGTTGCTCCCTGGCGTGCCAGTTCGGATACGGTGTCAGTTACTTTCTGCGAAAAAACGCCGTTGTTCTCTTCTATAAATGCTTGTATTGCCTGTGACGAACCTTTTCGAATCTGATGAACCTTTCCTTCGGGAGTTTTCAGGTCCACCCCACTCATACGGGATTGTGCCGTGAAAGGAATAAAGGTTGCGTGCAATTGGGTAATGTCCCGACCACGAATATTGAATTTTTCTTTAGCCAGTACCACAATCGAACGTCCTTCAGGGGTTTCGTCCGAAAGTGAGGAAAGTTGGGCAGCATCTGCCAGTTCTTCCACCGTTACGTTTTCGGCGGGTACAAAGTCCGTGGCCATCCGGTTTCCCAATGTGATGGTTCCTGTTTTGTCGAGCAATAGTACATCCACATCACCGGCAGCTTCAATGGCACGTCCGCTGGTAGCAATTACGTTTCGTTGGATAAGTCGATCCATTCCGCTGATACCAATGGCACTCAACAGTCCGCCGATGGTAGTTGGGATAAGGCATACCAACAGGGCAATTAATACTGGGATGGATAAATTGTGCGACAAAGGTATTCCCGAAGCATTCAAGCTGTATCCGAAAAATGCAGGAAGCGTTACTACTGCCAATAAGAAGATAATGGTTAGACCCGAAAGCAGAATGGTCAACGCAATTTCATTGGGAGTCTTCTGACGTTTGGCGCCTTCTACCAGAGCAATCATACGGTCGATAAACGTATCGCCGGCATCGGCTGATATCCGTATCAGAATACGATCGCTCAATACTTTGGTTCCACCGGTCACTGCCGAGCGGTCGCCACCACTTTCACGAATTACCGGAGCTGATTCGCCTGTTATGGCCGATTCGTCCACACTGGCAATACCCTCTATTACTTCACCATCCGATGGAATTACATCATTCACTTCGCAAACCACAATGTCACCTTTGCGTAAATCGGGAGCCAACACTTCTGTTTCTTTGTCCCCAACCATTTTGCGGGCTGTTGTTTGAGTTCGGTTCTTACGCAGACTTTCTGCTTGTGCTTTTCCACGTCCTTCGGCTATAGCTTCGGAGAAGTTAGCAAAAAGTACGGTAAACCAAAGCCAGATGGAAATCTGTAAATTGAAAGAAGAATATGCACCCTGAAAGATTCCGATGAAAACAATGATTGTAGTCAGAAGTGCTCCGATGCCCACAATGAATATAACCGGATTCTTTATCAATAATGCGGGACTTAATTTCTTTACGCTGTCTTTTGCAGCTCGTGCAAGTAGCTTCTTGTTGAAGATACTTTTATTTGATTTTGTTGTCATATCAATGATTCGTTTTACTTCCCTGTAAGGGGATTTAGGGGTTTAAAATGTTATTCCGTTATTCATTAATAAATGTTCTACAATAGGTCCGAGCGACAAGGCCGGGAAATAGGTTAGTCCGCCTACAATAATAATCACACCGATTAGTAAACCGATAAACAACCAGTTGTCCGTGTGGAAAGTTCCTGACGATGGTGGGGTGATTTTCTTTTTTGCCATACTTCCGGCAATAGCCATAATGGGTATAATCACTCCGAAACGCCCGATCAGCATTGCAACCCCAATTAATAAATTGTAGAAAACCGTGTTGGCGTTTAGTCCTGCAAAAGCACTACCGTTATTTCCTGTTGCGGAACTAAACGCATATAGAATTTCGGAGAATCCATGTGGTCCGGCATTGTTTAAGCCAGACAATCCCAGTGTGCTTACGGCTGCCCATGCTGTAAATAGGAGAATGACAAAAGAGGTGATCACATTGGCGAGAATAGCCATGGTTACTTCAAATGCTTCTACTTTTTTGCCCAGGTACTCAGGTGTTCTACCTACCATTAACCCCGCAATAAATACCGTGAGAATAATAAATACGACCATACCATATAATCCGGCTCCAACACCACCAAAAATTACCTCGCCGAGCATCATATTAACCATGGCTGCCATTCCAGCCAATGGAGATAAGCTGTCGTGCATGGTATTTACAGCGCCACACGAAGCATCGGTAGTAATAACAGAAAAAAGTGAGCTATTAGTTATTCCAAATCGGGTTTCTTTACCTTCCATCAGCGCTGAATGGCCAAAAATTGGATTGGCAGAATACTCACCGTATAGTGAAATGCTTAAACCGACAAGAAATAATATAAGCATAACACTGAAAATAGTCCAGCCTTGTCGTTTGGAACCAACCATTTTGCCATACATAAAGGTCAAACCTGCTGGAATTAGAAAAATAGCTAGTATTTGAAGTAAATTACTCAATGGAGTCGGGTTCTCGAAGGGGTGGGCGCTGTTGGCGTTGAAAAAACCTCCACCATTTGTGCCAAGTAGTTTAATTGATTCCTGAGAAGCTACCGGTCCCATTGGAATTGCTTGATGGGTTCCTTGCAGCGTGTGAGCTGTTTGGTAGGTATCAAAGTTTTGGATCACTCCTTGCCCGACAAAGAATATTGCGAGTACAAAGGAAAGTGGCAAAAGAACATACAGGGTTGAACGGGTTAAATCTACCCAGAAATTACCGAGTTTGTCGGTGGTTTTGCGCGAAAGTCCTTTTGTTAGTGCAAGCAATACGGCTATTCCGGTGGCAGCGCTCACAAAGTTTTGAACCGTAAGACCAAGCATTTGTACAAAATAGCTGAGTGTGTTTTCGCCACCGTAACTTTGCCAGTTGGTGTTGGTCATAAAACTTATCGCGGTATTGAAAGCCAGATGCCACGATACATTGGGTAAATGAGTCGGATTCATTGGCAGAAATGCTTGCGTCATCTGAATCAGAAATACGAAACCGAAACCGATTAAGTTGAACGTAATTAAACCGAATGTATAGGTTTTCCAGTTTGTTTCTTCGTCCGGGTTGACTTTTATAAACTTATAAGTCAATCGTTCAAACCATCCGAATACCGGCAGCATAATATGTTTGCCGCTGGTAAACACTTTGTACATGTAGCTTCCCAGAACAGGTGTTAAGCCTATTAGTAATCCGAGAAAGAGTAGAATTTGTAAGAAATCGTAAGTTGTGAACATACATTTATAATGTTAGAGTGAATACTAAGTACGCGTCTTCTTTTTGTGGATTAAAACCGAGTGTTGTTTTTACGGGCAATGAAAATTTGTCTGTCATGTTTATTGACCTGCTACCGGATAAACCCAGATTGACAACACCAAACCCGGAACGATTACCATACCCATCGCCATAATACCCGTCAGCAGGAGTAAAGCCTACAAAAAAGTTTAGCGACTTTATGGGATAAGTCAGTTCGATGTAGGTGGAATAATTTTGTTTTTCCGGGTTTTGTCCGCCAACAATAACGCTCCCGTTGTTGTCGGTATATTGATAATTGTTCTGGTATTTTTTATCGGCTCCGTAAAACATCGTTGAAACAGATATGCCTAACGGGAAGGATTCTATTCCATTGTATGCCAGGCTACCTTCGAGGATATGATCGGTTTCTTTGTTTTTTAAATTGAAATAGTTTGTTTTAAAATTCCAGTTATAATCGGTCAGTGTAATTTTGAATAAACCTTTGCTGTATGAAATGTACGGATCTATCTCTTTATAAGAACCGATAAAATCTGTTGATCCCCATACACCTAACTCAAACCCCTTATAGATATAAGCCAACGTCGGCTGCAGATTGGGAGTCGGTTTGGCTGTAGATAAAACACCTCTCCATATATAGCTACTTACTAAGTCAGTAGTAACTTTTACTTGTGATCTGTCCTGTGCTTTGCTCATTGGGATTATTGTGAGCAAAATAATTAATGATAATGTAAGTCTTGTTGTTTTCATTTTTAAAATTTCTCCGGTTTGATGAGCGAATAAATTAAATATCCCAGGATAACTACCGCTATAATTGCTCCAATGATATATCCGGTAGGGGTACTTACTTCGGTTGTTGTTGCCATTAAAAGAATTGTTTTCATTTTGATTCAGTTTTTAAATTGATACGTGATGAATAATATCATTTTTATCATCACTATCTTCATTATTTTTTTTTCTAGCTGTAAAATCATCATCGTCGTCATATAATATCTTGTCGTAGTATTCATCGGATCCAATCACATGACTAAGTGCCCGTCCGGCTGCAAAAAGGAGAACGACACCTCCTAGAAGCTCAACAATTAACATTAAAGTAGTATTCATTTTGTATCGGTTTTTATTCGATGCAAAAATACACCGGAAGTTATAAGGGTATTATAAGGTTTCCGGGTGGGTGTATAAAGATTTTATAAAGATGTTTTTATTGTTGTTGGAATGTCTGAAATGAGCCTTGCGAATATGGACGTAATCCGGCGCAACGCCCGATTAATACCTGACTGCAAAGAATAGAAGAATACCTGAAATTGTTTACCTTTGCATCATTCAACGATAAAACAATTTCGACAATGATAAAAAAAGGTGATAATGTGCGTTTCCTTAACGCTGTAGGCGGAGGGATAGTAAGCCGCGTAGATGAATTGAAGAAAATGGTGTTTGTGGAAGATGCCGATGGTTTTGAAATTCCGGTACTCGAGCGCGAATGTGTAGTGATAGCTGCTATAAATGAAGAAACAAACTTTCCGGTACGAAATTTCAAAACAAAACCGGAACAAATAACCGCCAAACCTACAGAAGTGATTGTACCGGAGCAGAAACAAGAACCGGTCTTTGAAACCGCTGACGGGGATACGCTAAAAGCTTTGTTGGCCTTTTTCCCGATTGATATTAAACAGTTACAAACGACTTCCTACGAATGTTACCTGGTAAATGACAGCAATTATTATCTGTATTACAATGTGGTGACTGGTGAGAATGATGTATGGACAAGTGTTGCTGCCGGACTGATAGAACCGAATATGCAGGAAATGCTCTCCGAAATATCGAAAGAGGAATTAAGTGCCTGGGAAAAACTGCGGGTACAGTTACTACCCTTTAAACAGGGAAAGGCGTATACTCCGCAGGTACCAGTGGATGTGAATCTGAAGATTAATGCGGTGAAATTCTACAAACTTCATAGCTTTACCGCTAATGAATACTTTGACGAACCTGCTTTGATGATTGATATAAGCTCTGAAAAAGAAAAGGAAGTTGAAAATAAGAAGATGGCTGATATTTTGCCCGAAGAAATAAAGCAAGCTATGTTTCAGAAAGAGCAAACAGGTAGACCACGAATTGTGAGCCATCCGCAAATTTCGGAGATTATCGAAGTTGATTTACATATCAATGAGTTGCTGGATAGTACGGCTGGTTTGTCAAATGCGGCTATGCTTCAGTGCCAATTGGATAAATTTCACGAGGTGCTGGATGAAAATAAAATGCACAAAGGACAGAAGATCGTTTTTATTCACGGTAAAGGCGAAGGTGTGCTTCGCAAAGAAATAGAAAAGCTGCTTAAAACCCGTTACAAATCTTATTACTTCCAGGATGCTTCATTCCGTGAATACGGGTTTGGGGCAACGATGGTTACTATAAAATAAGAACGACCCTCTAAAGATACCTCTAACCTCTAAAGGGGGACTAAGTTAGCCTAATTTTATTTCACTCTTATGGTGAAAAAATGCAGGAGACGAAAGTAACTTAATTCCCCTTTAGAGGTTAGGGGTTGTTCTTTAGGATGTTTTCATTCTGTCAAAAACAAAATTCTGTCTTCTACGGCTTTCAGGCAAACGGGGCAGAATCCTTTGGCTGTATTTGTGCGCATCCGGCAGTCGAAATACGGACGATAAATGCCTTTTGACAAGTAGCCACCACCTTCGAAAACGCCGATCTTAGCTTTGTTCTCATCCGTTAGTGGAGTGGGGATAGCAGTTCCTTCGGGCAAATCCTTTTTCCATTTTGCACCAAATTTTACCAGCGTAGTAATGTTTGGTTCCCAAGGTTCATTCTTCAAATCGTACATACCATTCAACGCATCGTTGTCATAGAAATATTCGTCGGCCAGGCCTGCAAACGAATGCCCGAATTCATGCACCGTCACTTCGGTTTGTGCACGTTTGCTATCGGCCGAGGCCAGGGTGTAGAAGTTGTATATACCTCCGCCACCGTAGGTTTTAGTGTTTGCCAAAATGTATATGGCATCGTATGGAACTAAGGATGCATAATCGCGAACTGTAAACTCATTGGGAGTGGTGAGATAACGATCAGAGTAAAAAGTGTAATAATGTGACCCGAGTGCTGAGTTTCTCCAGTTGCCATTCTGTGGTTTGGATACTCCGGTATCCACCGACATGGCTGCTATTGCGTAAATATTGATTCTCGATTTGTATTTCAAAAATGGTTCGTGGGTGAAGAGATTATCGGCCAGGCGTTGTGCGTCTTTGAAGAATTTAGCACGTTGCTTTACGGTATAACCTTCGGCAATAATAGCAATGTCGATGGCTTTGTCGGGCGAAGCTGTTTTGCAAATCGTTTTTACCGGTACATCTGCCATTTTTGTTTTGCGGATTAGTTTATCGTCGGGCGAGAATCCAAACTGAATAAGCTTTTCCCATTTGTCGAAATCCAACCGACGTTCGATAATGACCTTAACGGATTTTTGCGGATAGGGAAACTGAATGGATTGCTCAAAACTTTTGTTGACAAGTGCTGCTTCGGGGGTGGATTGCCATTCGAAAAACAGTGTACTAAAATCGTCGATATAAATCAGTTTACTGGTTAAACTATCCAATACCAAAAAACGGTATTCGCCCAGATTCATATCGTCGGACAGGCGAGCCCGGCGGCCACCCCAAAATGGCTCTTGTATAATTTTAGATAGATAAGCAGTGGTGGATGTTGTGTTGCCGCTCAACTGAAAATCGATACGGCAGGCTTTGTTGGTAAAATACTCGCTGTATTGCTGGGCAAAAAGGGCCGAACAGGATGTAAAGAAAAGAAAAAGGATGAGCTTGGTTTTTCGCATGCTGAATGAAGATTATATTTGCTTGCAAAATAAATTAAAAAACAACAACCAATTGTCATTATCTCAAACTATTTTCGATAATGATATTAACTTATTTGAATATTTAACTTCGTAAGTCCAAAAAACGGCTCATCCTTTTTTATTCTGATGTATTGTTTTGTTTATTTTGAACTGCGGCTCTGTTCTTCGCTGGAAGCAGTTGAGCGGTTGCTACGGGTTTTAAACTCTGATTTTCCGAAATTATAGTTGAAAGAAATTTTCAAGCGACGCGAGTCGTACTTATTGTTAACTACGATGTCTACATTGTCGTATTTGGCATATGCACCATTACCTTGTCCGGTGTTGAAAATGTCACTTACGGCAAGTTTAATGATTCCCTGGTCTTTAAATATTTTCCGTTGAATCCCCAAGTCGATGCTGTAGCGCGATTTGAAAATGAGGTTGCTCACCAATCCTCCTGAAGTATAGCGTCCACTGAGTTCCATTTCCAGTTTGTAAGGTAGACTGAAATTATTACTCATATTGCCATTGAAACTCCAACGGTTTAGGCTTCCACCGGTGCTGGAATCAAACTCAATTTTTTTATACATGCCGGTTAATGTTCCGTTCAGCCGCCACCATTTCGCAGGTTGAAACTGCACCGTTTCAGAAGCATTGAAATCAAGTGAGTTATTCAGGTTTTCGTTTGTTTGATAGATGGATTTTGTCTCGTCGTTTTGACGGATGATTTGTGTAAATAAACCTTTGGTATAGTTATATCCTAAGCTGGTTGTTAAAATATCTTTGAAGCTGTGGCTTAAGCTCAATGAGTGAGTAAACTGTGGTTTTAGGTTTGGATTTCCTACATTGTAAGTGTATGGATCTATCATCCATCTGAATGGATTGAGCATATCATAATCCGGCCGGCCGATGCGGTAACTGTATTTGAAGTTGATATTGTTGTCTTTATTCAAGGTTTGTTGTACGAAGAAAGAGGGGAATATTTTCAAATAGCTGGTATCATTCACTTGATTGGTAGTAACAGATGTTCCTTTTGAAATGGTGTTTTCCAATCGTAAACCCAGTTGAAGTGTTGTTTTGCTAAACTGAGCGCGTCCGTTTATATAAGCAGCCTGAATGTTTTCTTTGTAAATAAAATGATCGTTTTGAACCAGATAACCAGTCATGTCTATTTTGCTGTCGTTGTTTACAAAGCTGGCCTTTGCTCCGGCTTCGAAGTTGAACTTTTTGCCGATAGGGAGCATATAGTCAAGTTTGGCAGTGTAAATACTGATATCATTGCCTTGCAAGGTATTTACCCGAATATCATGATTCAGGTTATTGCCTGCAGCATTGTAATAGGTACCGTTTTGATTATTCGGACTTGTATAGTTAAACCAAGCATGATCAAAGTCAGCCGAAAGAGACTGGCCTGTGCTATCGATATCCCATTTATAATTGGCGTTAAATGTTTGATTTTTCCAATGTTCGTTGGAATTTGATTTGGAAATTAATGTTGAGTCGATTTGTAAGTTTTTATCGGCAAATGTAGTTGCATTTTGATCTTCATTATTATTATGCCCATTGCTTCCGCGCAACATGACGCTCACAACGTGATTTTTGCGAATAAAATAATCGGCTCCCACTTTATAGTTATTGGATTGCCCGTCATAGGTTCCATTAGAGTTTATGAGTTGATAAGCACCGTTCATAGCTGCGCTTGTAAATCTGCGGGTTGCATCCATGCCGTTGGAACCCGCCCAGTTATAGAGCGAATAATTTCCATAAAGGTTTAGTTTTCCGTAATTCATATTTAAATCCAATCCGCTGTTCCAGCCAAACTTACTGGCTGTTTCTGTACCGGCAAAAGCACTTCCGTTGAATCCGGGGGCTTTATTATGCTTTGTTTTAATGTTGATGATTCCCGAGTTTCCCTCGGCATCGTAACGTGCCGAAGGGTTTTCAATAATTTCGATTCGGTCTACATTCTTTCCCTGCATGCCTTTTAGCATGGCTGCCAGTTGGGCTGCCGAAACGTAGGTCGGTTTTTCGTCGATTAATACTTTGACGTTTTGTTTCCCTTTGAGGCTGATATTATCGCTATTATCGACCGTAACGCCGGGTAATTTTTTCAGAATTTCATACACATTCTCGGATGCTGTTGTGATAGAGGCGTCGGGGTTGACCACCATTTTGTCTACTGTTTGTTCGATAAACTTCTTCTTTGCTGTAACCACTACATTGTCGAGCTGTTGTGATGACTCTTTGAGCACGACAGTTTTTTCGACTACCGGATTTTTTTTGTTGATGGTAATTTTTTCCGATTGGTTTTTGGCGTAGCCCACCATCGAAATGGAAAGAATATATTCTCCCGGGTTTATTTTGTTGATTACAAATTCGCCTTTGTTGTCGCTTACTTCGCCTTTTTCCATTTTATTGGTTTTGGCGTTTATAAGTGTGGCGGTGGCAAAGCCGATGGGTTGATTATTGGCGTCGGTCACTCGACCTTTTATTACACACGCGGGCTCGGCCCAAAGCAGATTTGCGAAAAAAACCAAGCTAACCAGCATAAGCAAGCGGCGGTGAAGATTGTTTTTAGAAGGTTTCATATTGTTTTGATTTATATATTTACTGTGATTGTCGTCTGGAATAATTTGTCCGTTAAATTGAGCTTTTACTAGTATTGACTCAAAAACCGTAAATTCATTACATCGATTATCAATATTTTTTATAGTTAGACGCAATGATTGGTCTGTTTGGATTTAGAAATCTATTTTTTTTTGTGTTATTTTTTTGTCGGGCAGGGTTGAGGAGGGTAGTCTACGGGCAACACCTCTTTCAGTCTGCATTGATTTTGAATGCAAAGAGACTGAAAAATATATTGTATTGCAAATAGTTGGGATGTAAAGCAAGGTTTTGTGACCAAACGAAAGCAGATGCTCAAAGATTGGATGACTTTTGTTATGAAAGGCGTTTTCGGGGACGAGAAAATTAGTCGAGTTTCTCAAATTGACGATCGAAAGTTTTGATGTTTTGTCTGGAAACAGGAATTTCGGCCTCGATATTGGAAAGTTTGAGTTGATAACCCAGGGCATTTCCTTTTTTTAGGTAGACCTTTTTGATATTTACAATAAAGGCTCTGTGGGTACGAACAATGGATGGAACCTGAGATAACTGTTCTTCGATATTGCTGATAGAATTTCGAATTACTTCTTTTTCAACTTTGTCATTGCGCTGCAAATAGAATACGACATAGTTGCCATCGGAGGTGGCGTAAAGAAACTGATCAGGATAGAAGTTGAGTTTTTCTTTTTTGAGTTTAGAATCTATTTGTATGATTTTTACGGGTTGTTCGGCTTCCTGATCTGAATTCAGTTCGCTTTCCGGACGAATGTTGTAAGCGTAAAAATAGTGGGAGTTCATGACAGTGAAAAACAAAAATGGAATAATCCCGATAAGAAAGGCATATTTACACGAATCAAAAAAGGTAGAAAAGTTCCAACGGTTAGACGGGATCTCTACTAAAAAAGCCGTAAAATAGATGAACACGCCCATTCCTGTTAATGTGAGAAGGATAGACAAGCATTCTTTCAGCACTGTCCACTCTTGTTCATCTGAAAAATAGCTTATTAATCTTAGTGCTTTAAGCATTAGAATAATCGAAACTGCAGAACTGAAACAATAAACAGCCATCGTAGCTGTATAACTCAGGAGCTGAGACTCGCGAGCACCGAGAGGTCTGTATATAAGTAAAAACGCGAGACAGAATACAGCATTAAGTATGGCTCCTACGAATGAATGTTTTATAATGAAATTCTGCGGATATCTTCTATTAAGCCATCTGTATACGGAACTATTCATCTTTCGTGGTTTTTACAGTCTATTCGGATCTATTTTAATAGGTAAAAAATAATGGTCAAAAGTAATGATATTTTCTTGTTTGGAAGAAAAAAAATCTCTGTTGAATTTCTATTTAGAATACATTTTTTTTTGTTTTAATCATTATTTCCCATCAATTTCAACTCTGTCCGAAGTTCGGCTGGCATGAATCCGGTGAGATTTGCCTCGTCCGAACTTCGGACGGTAAGAAATAGTTGATTCTTTTTCTCTGATCAAATTACGAGATGTTGAAATCTACAAAATCTATTCGTTTTTCTTTGCTTTTTTGTAAGATTCTATTTGGTTATTTAGTCGTTTTTTGTAGCAATAGATACAAAAATGGACAAAATAAACAATAATTTTGTTTCTATAAATAAAAATAGTATTTTTGTTTCCATAAAAAACAATCAACTATGCTTTTAAAGAGTAAGATTTTTGTAAAATCCAGCATCTTTATGCTGTTTTCTGGATTTTTGGTTTCGTGTAGTAGTCCCGAACCAGTCGCAACGGCATATATTTCTCATGTTTTCGACTATGTTTATAGTCCGGGGCAAGATGCTTTGTCGGCAACAAAAGCTGACACTGCAAATTTTATCGGAGTACCATCCATAAATAAAGGTTATCTTCATTTGGGCGGCTTTGGTGGGTATGTTATTGCCGGTTTTGATCATAATGTGTTGAATGGTGAGGATGACGACTTTGAAATTTTTAGCATGAAAGGAGCCTGGCCAGAGCCGGGGGTGGTATATGTGATGAGTGACACCAATGGGGATGGAAAACCCAATGATACCTGGTATGAGATAAAAGGAAATCAATATAAAAATTCAATCCGAAATTATTGGGTACGTTATTATAAGGCTGAAGACGATTCGACCAATATAAGTTGGCGCGATAGTAAAGGAAATAAAGGACAGCTAGTACCCGGTAAGGGGTTCAGATATTCAGCCCGTTGGTGGTGGCACCCGACTAAACCGGACAGCATCACTTTTTACGGTACTCGTTTGCCCGATGCTTTTGATAGAGATGCAAATGGTACATGGACAGTTCCGATTCCCCGATTTACGAAAGGTTATGCCAAGAATGTATTTGGATCAGACTACGATTCAGCTCTTGGAGCCAATAGTTTTGATATTTCAAGCGCAGTAGATTCGCTCGGAAAAGCTGTGGATCTGCCACATATCCGTTTTATAAAAGTGCAAACAGGAGTTTTTCAGCAACCAGGGTGGATGAACGAAGTTTCGACGGATGTGATGGGAGCAAAGGATTTGAGGCAGTAGTTATACGATCTCAATCCGGTACTTGTCCAGTAATCCGGCAATGCCAGATCTTGAGAATCTGGCTTTTGTTATGCGGTTTGCTTCGGGGTCGATGGAGTAGTGGAATGACGAGATGAAATCAGCTTTTTCCAATATTGTTTTACGAAATATAGCCCGCGACAAATCGCAATTGTCGAATTTAGCTGCTGTCAGATCGGTTTCAGTGAAGTCGGTTTCTTCCAGATTACAGTTTGTAAACGTGGTTTTCTTTAATTTAGTCTTATAAAAGACGGCTAACTTCAGTACGCAATTTTCAAAGCTTACGGAAAATAAAAAAGGATTGCATTCTTCGAATTGTACGCCCACGAGTTTACATTCGGTAAACCGTATGTCGTTGAGTGTTGTATTTTTCATTTCGGAGAGGCTGAAGTCGCAGCTCTCAAATACGCAATCGCGAAACGTAATATTCAATAAACTAACAGCGTAGAAATTGCAATTTATAAAACGGCAATTTTCGTATTCGTCAACGATTAGTTTGTTCTCTGTAAACTCTATCCGTTCGAAAAGTTTATCCTCTGTCATTTTAGTGTGTGTTTAGATGCTTTGCAAAAGTACGTGTTTCCGACAAAGCGTGCAACATTTTCCTGCAATCAAAAGGTAGCTACGAAATACCAGTTGATTTAAAAGTGATGCTGAAGCTGTTATTTGTAGATCCACACGGCTTTTTTTACATAGCTCTCGTCTGTCAATTGTTGCAGCATAAATGCAGCCAGATCAGCACGTGAGATGCGTACGTTTCCTTGCAATTTTTCTGTAATACTTCCGTGTTTGTATAGCCCGGTGCCCGGTTCATCGGTTAATGCACCCGGTCTGACCACGGTCCATTTTAGTTTGCTTTTGGCAATGCGCTGTTCATTGGTGTTGTGATCGGCAAGAGGTACGCGAAGCATAACATTGACCATCAGAATGCGCGCAGGTAGCGACATCATTGATTTACTGTTGCCGGCACCCAAACTGGATAGATAGATAAACCGCGGAACAACCTCTTGCTCCATAAGTGATACAATATTTTCAATCCCTTGCACGATTTCCGGCGAATGATGCGTGAGCGACCTTCCGCCTAAAGCTGAAATGCATGCGTCGGCATCCATAATGGCGTCGGTTAGATTAAGTCGTTCGTTCAGATTACCCACTATTACCTTCAGGTTGGGGTGTTCGGTTCGGATAGATCCCGCTTTGCGTATATAGGCCACCACCTGATAGCCTTTTTCCAGTGCCTGCTTTACCAAGAGTGCTCCTGTTTTACCATTTGCTCCAAAAATAACTACTTTCATACGCTTTTGTTTAATGAATTAGTTGACTCTTTTTGATATTAACCTTCGGTCTGTTTCATGTAAACAGAATAAGTAATGAAAAGTTGTGCAGATGTTCAAAGTATTATATTAAAAGAGAGAGAATTGCAATTGCAACCCTCTCTCTCGTATGCTTAGTCTGTTTTGTTTGTGAATAATTCTATTTCCGGTTTTTCATTTCTTCTGCTGTTTTTACACGCAATCCCGGGGTTTCTTTTACCATCTGGCGCAGAAATTCTTGAGGATAGCCGGCGCGAATAATAGTAGGTGGAATTTTAGCTTCATTCTGAATGAATTTTCCATTCTTTTCGGCTTTAATATTACCATCCATATACTTTACTAATAAATACTCACCCAGTTTTTTCCATGCGGCTGTGGAACTTTCGGCTTGAGAATTGCTGAAATTAGTCAGAAATATGCGTGCATCATTTTCATTCATCCCTATTGCCACTTTGTCCATTGCAGGCACAAGTGCATTGAAATCACTTTCCCATTGCGACTGAACTTTTTTAATGTCAGGGTACATATAGGAATATTTACTGTAAGCATAGTTAGCAACCCAGTTATAGATCCAGAAAGCCGAAGTTGCAGAGTACTCCAGCAAACTTCCGTTGTCGGCACGGAAACACTCCGGAACTTTATTAATACCGCAATACATCGGAACGTAAAGGGCGGTGGCAGCATCGTCTACTCCAAACCACAGTACACCCCCGATGTAGTCGGGTAGCCAACTACGCATTTGCGCCACAAATGTAAAACCGGTTTGTTGAGTGGCAGTGGGGCGTTCGTGAACATATTCCACAGTGTCCACTTTAAATGTCAGCGGACTGCATCGAAGTTTGCTCCCAAATGGTCCGGCAGCTATTCCCTTCGTCATGTCGAGCTCAGTACCCTCATACTGGTCACGCATATAATCTTTTATTTTCTGAACAGAGAGTTTTACGGCCGGTTTAATCCATAGCGGCATACGCTCGGTTGTTTCTCCTTTTATATAGGACAGGTACTTGTCCATTGTGGGGTCTATTTTGCGAAAGAACGACCAAACTCTGGCTTCGCAGGCACGCAAAGCTACGTAGTCGAGCGGAGCATAGGTATCTGAAAAACTAAAATCTTTATTTTTTCCTTTGAAGTACCCTTTTTCGCGCGCAAAGGCAATTACATCTTCTGAGTATAAGCAGTTGGCTTTGTCATCAAAAGGAAATGTCGTGATGCGGGCCTGATTAGCATGTGCCGAAACACAGTCGTCTGGAATTCGTTGAGCAACCCATAACGCCCCTTTGTTATGCGCCCCTTTTCCTATCATTTCCATAATCCATACTTCGTTCGGATCGGCGATAGAGAAAGATTCTCCTTCGCTGCAATATCCGTATTCGGCTACCAGGTCGGTCATCACTTTTATGGCTTCGCGGGCAGTTTTAGATCGTTGAAGAGCAATGTAGATTAAACTTCCGTAATCAATAATACCGGTAGTGTCAACCAGCTCTTCGCGTCCGCCAAAAGTCGTTTCTCCAATGCTTACCTGATGTTCGTTCATGTTTCCGATTACCGAGTAGGTCTTTTCGGCTTGCTTTATTTTTCCCAGATATTTTCCTGAATCCCAGTCGTGGATGTCAAGCATAGTTCCCGCAGGGTAGGTAGCAGCCGGGTAGTGGTATAAAGCCCCGAATAGGAAGTAAGAGTCTGCGTTGTATGAAATTAATGTGGAGCCATCGAGTGTGGCGGCTTTTCCAACTAAGAAATTGGTACAGGCAAATCCTGAATTCAGAGTTAGTATAAAAGCAACTAAGATGAGAGTCTTTTTTATCATTTTTTTTATCATTTTCTTTTGGTGGCCACAAAGATATGATATAAATGCTAAACAGAAAGAATCAATTCTAAAAGAAGAATGATAAAAAAACAAAAGATATTTAGTCCGGAATAGACAAATCCTCTGTTCTGGAACCGTTAAACTGATTTTGTTGGTGCTAAATTACTTTTTGTTTGTTCTGTTGTGAGTTCCATTTTCGGACAAATGATCATGTCTCGAAAACGATTTCTTTATCCAATTAGGGATAACAAGCAGGCCGAGTAGTAAATATAAATAATAACTAATTGTTCTCCATATTAAAGTCACAAATATAATGGCGCTATCTGAATATCTTGAAGAAAAAACATCGCTGTAGTATTCTTTAAATGCATATTCACTGACTCCACTACCACCTGGAGTAGGGCTGACAACCATAAAAACCCACAAAATAAGTTGTCGTGCAAATACCACCAGATGATTAATGTTTTGTGGGTTAAAGGCCATAAATACAGCATTCACAACCAGAAAACGAGCCGACCAGCTGAGGAGAGTCATTCCAAAAGCTTTGATCCAGAATCCGTAAGATCGGTTTCCTATGTCATAAGAGGTTTGTACCAGGTTGCTGGTTAGTAGTTCGACATTAGAATACCAGCGACGCAATACTGGGAGTCTGAATAAATTGAGTAATATTTGTCTGATCCAACCGGGACGCTTAAAAATGCCGATAAACATAACGATGGTCCATATAAATCGGGTAATATATAGTCCGGTAAAAACAAAGGCAAAAGTAGAGACTATAACGGAGGAAGAGTTGAAGAGTTCTTTCAGAGGAATAAATAAAAAAATAAGCGGACAAACGACGAGAAAAAATAATTCGTCAAGGAATAAATTGACGAACATAATGGTTGTACTGCGTCCGGCATTAATACCCTCTTTGATTAAAAAAATAACTACCAGGCTGGATCCTCCTACTGCAGCAGGCGTTACTGCTGAGGTAAATTCACTCAAAACATTAATGTGGAATGCCTGTCTCCACGATAGATCTTTGTCAGTAAGTAATCTGAATCGCCACATCATACCAAAATCACGGGTTAGCATTAATGCAAATGCCAAAGCAATAAATAATACACTGACAACATTGAAATGAAATGACAGGAATACTTCAGGGTTAAATTCGCTCAGAAAAAGCCAGCCAATAACAATCAGCCCCAATAAAACCGGGATCAGAACCTGATATATGTTATAAGGTTTTGCGACTTTTTTAGTCGTTGGAGGGATTATTTCTTCCATTTTCGTTGAATTATTTTTTTGTATCTGTCAAGAACTTCATCCGTTACACTGTCCCATGAGCGAGCGATGGTTTGCGATGCGTGTAGACCGGCAAGGTGTATTTTATCAGGAGAACTGCTTAGCTCTATTAGTTTTGCAACGAGTGATTCTCTGGAATTCTCGATAAGAAATCCATTGAAATTGTCAGTGATATTTTCGGCAGACGAAGAGCCTTTGACTAAAATAGAAGGCGTTTGTAGTGCGCCGGCTTCGCGAACGACCAATGGTGCGTTGTCGTAAATAGATGGAAAAAGGAATAAGTCTGCGGCTGCATAATATTCTTTTAGTCTCTCACGCTCGGTAATAACTCCTACAAACTCAACTTTAGAGCTTAATCCAAGTTTGTCAACCAGTTCCTGCAATTCAGCTTTAGCATATCCTGTTCCAATGAAAAACATTTTAAACTGGATCTCTTTGATCTCTGCCAATGATTCTACAATCATTCGTGTATTCTTTTCCCAGATATGTTGGCCTACAAAGAGAAACATTAATTCAGGATCCTTTAAACGTAGAACTTCTCGGGCAGCTTTTTTTATAGGATCAATGGGCTGATTTGTCGCAAAGTCATTTCCATTATCAACGACCTCAACCTTTCCTTTGTAGCCGTATTCACGTATTGTTTCCTCCACTGATGCTTGAGGAATCCAGACTTCATCTGCTTTCTCGAAAAAGCGAATTACCTGATTGGTCATAAACTTAGCAACAAACTTACTGTGAACAGAATGCTCGAAGTCGTCTCTGTATTTAGAGTGAAAGGTAGCAACGCATGGGACACCTTGTTTTTTTGCAATCTTTAGTGCAATGTTACCGGAACTGAAAGGGCAGTGCGCATGTACCAAACCAAAAGAGATTTGATTGATATTGTTGTTAAACACGGGGTCGATCTCTGGAAGTCCTATGCGATACGGTTTACGCCCCAAAATAGGGACAGAGGTGTAGCGATATATCGGGTATGGTTCATTGTCGCAATAGTTGGGCGACTTTGGAGTTATGACGCAAACAGGTTGCTTTTTCTGATGAAGCCAATAGGCATAATTTTGTGTAGCAAGTGAAACTCCATCCATAATAGGAGGAAAACTATCATTGAAGATTCCAATAGTTTTCATTGTATTGCCAACCGAATTAATCATGTTTTTTTGTTTTTCAGTTTAAAAAGTAACGGAGCAACAATTGTTTACCGTGTCGTAGGGTGCAAATTTAGAATTTTCTTTTGATATTTCTGTATTTTCTGTTTTTATAACCTGCGTAATGGCTGATATGGATCGTTGTGGCTAGGTCTTAATCTGTCAAAACCTATTTGAGAGTAGCATTCCAAATTTTCAATGTCTTTTTTGCTTTTGACCATTATTTGTTGTTTACTAGAGTTCTATCGCAACAAGCTCAAATGCTTGGTCTCTTTTCCAGTAACAACGAAGTAACACAAATGTAATAAAACTGAAGCCGGATTAAATTTCCGTGTCAATTTTTCCGGTCTTTTTGTTTTAAAAATCGTATCTTTGCAAGCTTATCAAATATATTTTTTTAGACTGAGATAAATTGGCTTAAGCTATCGTTAATTAGCTCTGTTTTTGTAGAGTTTGTTTTTAGCTGTCTATTCGGAAGGCCTTTTACTTATATTTACCCGTAAAATTATGACGAGAAATCATTCGATACGTTTTTTTTCAGTAGAAAAGTTGACCTTTATCTATATCATAATAACTTCTTTGGTTATTCTTATTCTGAGACCAGATTTTGAAAAATCAAAGGAACTGTTGAATGCAAGACTGATGATGGTTTTGGTTATCTTTGGATTAGCATATCTGAATTCGATTAAAAATTGGTGGGTAATCCGCTTTTCCCGTTTTGCTTTTGTAGGAGCATTGCTAGTCTATTGGTATCCTGAAACATTTGATATAAATCGAATGATACCCAACTATGATCACGTACTGGCTGAACTGGAACAGAGTTTATTTGGCTTTCAACCCGCTTTGGTTTTTAATAAAATATACCCTCAACGCTGGTTTAGTGAATTGCTGAATATGGGTTACTTTGCTTATTATCCATTGATTATAGGTACAAGCATGTTCTTCTATCTCAAAAACAGAAAGTATTTTGAATACTTCTTTTTTACACTTCTTTTTTCTTTCTTCTGTTATTATACTATTTATATCCTTTTCCCTACAGCTGGACCTCAATATTATTATCAGGCTATCGGTTTGGATCAGGTGAATGCAGGAATCTTTCCTCATGTGGGCTATTACTTTGACAAACATCAAGAATTGCTTTTAAAGTGTAGTAACACTGGTTTTTTCTCGCAAATGGTTCAAAATACTCAGCAGGTTGGCGAAAGACCAACTGCAGCTTTCCCAAGTTCTCATGTCGGCATTTCTTCTTTAATAATGATAATGGTTATTAAGAACCGTCGTTATATTTTGTGTGCTATTTTAACTCCTATCTATCTGTCGCTTGTAGCTGCTACCGTATATATTCAAGCCCATTATGTAATTGATGTAATAGCAGGCTTGGTAACGGCTGTAGCATTTTATTTCTTAGGGAGTTTGGTTTATAAACTATTTACCAGAAAATTCTTAGGCACCTCGGAACTCAGTGCTGTTTTCCTGAAAAGGACGGTTAAAGTCTGAAATATATAGTTCTAATAGTAGTCGAAACACAGCAGTATACAACTTTTCTTATTGATGATAATCTTAGTTCCTGAATATATTTTCAGTGAACGAGTGATCTTTTTATACCGGAATAATGTTGTTTTTGATGTGCCTTTATATTCAAGTTTCTTTTAATCATGACTAGATCCTCACTTTTATTCGTTTTGGCAGCAATGCTATCCGTTCAATCTCTGCTGGGTGCTACTTCCGGTGACTCAATCAGAAACAAAGAAATAGATGAGATAACCGTCTTTGGTGGACTCTCAAAAATGTTTGCGCTGCCCATGGTGGTTGTAGATAAAAAAACAATTGATGCTTCTTCGTTTTTTTCGCCGGCTGATGCTCTTCGTCGAGAAACCGGAATTTCGCTTGTGCGTGATGCTGTTTGGGCTACTTCTTTAAATGTGCGTGGACTGTCGGAACAACGTCTGATTGTGATGGCAGATGGTGATCGTATTCAAACGGCCACGGATCATTCTGCTGCTTTGTCGGTTTTTGATCTGAACAATGTAGAGAGGGTAGAAGTAATAAAGGGTGCAAGCTCTGTTTTATATGGTACAGGAGCTATGGGTGGTGTGGTTAACTTTGTGACACAACGGCCTACTTATACATCTATACCCCAAACTAACGGAAACGTTGAAACAGGATTTAATACAGCCAATAACCTTTGGACAAATGGAATCAATCTTCAGTTCAGTACTAATCAATGGTATTTGGGAGTGAATGGTAGTTTCCGGACTGCGGACAATATTCGTACGCCCGGAGGTACATTACCGAATAGTCAGTTTCATGATGCTTCGTGGGGTTTGAAAGGTGGTATTATGTATTCACCTAATCAGGAAGTATTGGTCAATTATCAACATTTCACAGGTTGGGATATTGGTCTGCCTGGTGGAAGGTCATTTCCGGCTACTGCAGCCGCTCGGTATAAAGGGGTAGATAGAGATCAATTGAGTGGCGAATATATTGTCTCCGATATTAGTCCGGAACTGAAAAGAGTAAGTTTTAAACTTTACACGCAAAGTATAACACGCGATGTAGAGTTAAAACCGGCTGATCATACAGTAACAATGTTCCCAAGTAGCAACAATATAACTTCGGGTGTCAAATTGAGTTCGGATTGGAAATTTACCGATTTCCATAATTTGATTTTCGGAGCTGAAGGGTGGCAGCGTAATGCTTACACTTCGAGATTGACTATTAAACAGACATCGGATTCAACATTAGTAGGAACTGGTGATCAACCCACTCCAAAAGCACATATGCTCGATTTAGGGGCTTTTGCTCATTACTCCTGGAAAATTATGCCCGGTAAGTGGACTCTGAATGCCGGATTAAGACTGGATTATATTCGGACGTCAAATGACTCGGCTTTTAGTCCGCTTTATCAGTATACTAATCACGCTAATGCGTCCTCTATGTATCAATATGAGTCTACAGGAGGAAGCCCGGGGTACTATGTAAAAAACCTAGCCCGTCGCGTTACTTTTGCTTCTTCTGTTCATCAGGATGTTGCCTATGCGGCGCACATAGATGTTGTTTACAATCCTGCATTTGGTCAGCAGCTGGCTTTGTCGTTGGCTAATTCTTATCGGGCTGCATCTATCGAAGAACGCTTCAAGTTGATTGAGCTTTCCGGACCAAAGCATGTTGGAAATCCGAATTTAAAACCGGAGAAAGGTATGTTTTCAAATTTAAATTACACGTTATCAGCTAGTCGGTTTAGATTAAAGGCAGATGTTTATGCCAATTATTTAAATGACTTGATTACTGAAAAGTATGGGACTTACACCTATATAAATGCGAGTGGAAATAGTACAACAGAGCAGGCTTATGTAAATGTAAATGTGAGTAAAGCGTTGTTTCTGGGTGCTGAGTTGGAAGGAAAATGGAAGATTAATGACTTGTTTTCGCTGCTTGCAAATGCTTCGTACACCAGAGCCCGTGACATTGATGCTGATGACTTCCTACCACAAATTCCACCTATGAGTGGTTTTGCATCGTTTGATTATCAGTCGAAAAAACAACTTGGAGCTTCTTTTTCAGCTTTGTGGGCTGCGCGCCAAAACGAAAATGCTGCGGCTGAAACGGCAACAGCCGGGCATATTGTTTATAATATGAATGTTCATTCCGGAAATATTGTACTGAATGAAAGTCAGCTACAACTATTTGCCGGAGTTGATAATATCCTGGATACTGCTTATATGGACCATTTGTCAACAACCCGCGGTATTCTGAAATTGGAGCCCGGACGAAATATTTATCTGAAAGCAAGACTGGCGTGGTAAAATTGTGGAGTTCTCTTTTCTAAATTAAGAACTCGTTCTTTAGATAATTTCTTATCTTTGCATGCTTTTAAACCATCAATTTTAAGCATAATAGAATTTAATGTTACAGCCCATTAATCCGGAATTTCTCAATAAACTGTGTGATAATACCATGGTGAAACATCTGGGAATCGAGTTTACCGAGATTTCTATTGGGCATGTTGTGGCAAAAATGCCGGTTGACGAACGAACCATTCAACCTATGAAGCGGTTACACGGAGGTGCAAGTATGGCTTTGGCGGAATCGGTAGGGAGTGCCGGATCACTGATTCTGATTGACCCGGAGAAATTCGCAGTGTTGGGAGTTGAAATAAGTGGCAGTCATGTGGGCACTACTTCTGACGCTTTTGTCTTTGGAATTGGAACCATTGTTCATCAAGGTAAAACGTCGCATGTATGGGAAATTCGGATCGAAGATCAAAATGGGAGATTGATCTCTTTATGTCGGCTTACCAACCGTATTATCCCGCTTAAGTCAGAAAAATAACTGCATGTCTTTTAATAAAAAAACATATCACTCACTCATTCATTTACAAACGGTTTGTTTGAAACAGAGTATCCCTTTTGTTTCTTATCGTTTAGCTCTTCAATCCGAAATTACAACCCTGGTTCAGCATCAATCGTTGCCGGAAAAACTTGACACTCTTCAGAATCTAAATGAAAAGGTTGGTTTTATTGTAGCCCCGTTTATCGAATCGGAAAATCATTCAACGTATTTGCTAAAACCTGATAATTCTTTCGTTTCGGATAATATTGACGAAGAGTTTATTGAAATGTTGAAGCTGAACTCTACATTCTCAAAGGAGAAGCCTTCGGAAAGAGGAATAGCAACAACAACTTTTCAGGACTTTACCGGTCAGGTAAAAGATGCTGTCGAGGCCATGGAGAATCATCAGTTCCATAAGGTAGTATTGTCTAAAATCCGTGTAAGCACGTTGGATGATGACTTTCTTGCGTCTGATTTCTTTCTCAAATTGTGTGATAGATATCCGCATGCGATGGTTTATTTAATTCAACTTCCGGGTGTGGGCTGTTGGGTGGGAGCTACACCGGAACCTCTGTTGGTGATAGAAGATGAGCGTGTAAAGACGGTGTCGCTTGCAGGCACTCAGATTGCTACCGGTGCTGATGTTGAATCATACGGTTGGAGTAGGAAGGAAATTGAAGAACAGGGCATTGTTACTAACTTTGTAGAGCAAACATTACATTCGTTAGACATAAAGAATTACGATAAAAAAGGTCCTGTAAATTATCAGGCTGCTAATCTGATTCATTTAAAAACGGCATTTGAGTTTCCGCAAGCAGATTTGAAAGGCCGCCTGGGCGATTTTCTTAAGGCACTGCATCCAACCCCATCGGTTGGTGGTTTACCCAAAGCGGAAGCTCGCGAATTTATTTTGGCTAACGAAAAGCATGATCGTAGTTATTATACAGGTTTTCTTGGACCTGTCAATATTAATAGAAATAGCTACATCTTTGTAAACTTACGTTGTTTACAATTGTTTGATAAGCAGTTTGCTCTTTATAGTGGCGCGGGGATTACAGCCTCTTCCATTGCAGAGAATGAATGGGAAGAGACGGATAATAAGATGATGACGATGATGAATGTGATGAAGTCGTAGTAATTACTATCTTTTCCAAAGTTCTAAACTTTGGAAAAGGTGGAAATAAAATTTAATAATGATTCATTTTAGACAGGGAATTAAAAATATACCGGAAATCTGTGCGCGCCACGGTGTTCGTAAGGTCATTATAGCACCGGGGTCGCGTAATGCTCCGTTGATATTTGCTTTTACGGCTCAGCCGGAGATGCAATGCCTGAGTATAACCGACGAACGTTCGGCTGCTTACTTTGCCTTGGGTATGGCTCAGCAAAGTGGCGAAGCTGTAGCCTTGGTCTGCACTTCGGGCACAGCTGTATTGAACTTTGCACCCGCCATTGCCGAGGCTTATTATCAGAATCTGCCGTTACTTGTTTTTACTGCCGACCGTCCTGCCGAAATGATTGATCAGGCTGACGGACAAACGCTCCGCCAATCAAATATTTATGGCAATTACATAAAAGCACATTTCGATTTACCTGTTGAAACGGTTGTAGCTGCTGATTTACAGTTTTCCGACCGTCAGGTGTCGCAAGCTATTGATACAGCACTATCTTATCCGCAAGGTCCGGTACAAATCAATGTGCCATTGCGTGAGCCTATTTATACAGCTTTGCCCGAAACGCACAGCAATCCTAAAATCATTAAAACTATTGCCGCCGAGGTTTTTCCAACTAAAGAAAGTTTGGAAACATTGAAGAAGATGTGGACCTCTTATGAGCGAAAATTAGTTCTGTTTGGCGTTTACCCTAAAGACGAACAACTCAATGAACTGGCAAATTGGTTGGCAAATGAGCCGGATGTGGTGGTGGTGGCTGAAAATTTATCCAATATAAGTGGAGATAAAATCATAACTCGTCCCGAATCGTTTTTCTCTTGTATCAACAAGGAGGGCGGAATTCCAATTCCGCCAAAACAAAATGAAAACGGAATTCCATTCACTCCGGATTTGCTGATTACTATTGGTCATTCATCTATTTGTAAACAACTAAAATTATTTTTACGCGAACATCAGCCTGCTGAGCAATGGCAATTCGAATCTTCATTGCCTTATATAGATACGTATAAAAGCCTGACAACCATAATTCCCGGTTCGGTCGTTGATACATTGGAAAAGATGCCGCTGGGAAAGACCAAAAGCAATTATTCGGAAACTTTTCAAGCCCAGAATAGGATAATAACCCAACGTCATGATGTTTTTGTGGCTGATGCGCCTTTGTCGGATATGAGCGTAGTAACCAACTTACTGAAGCTTGCTCCGGGAGGCACTACACTTCATTTGGCAAACAGTACTTCGGTTCGGTGGACGCAACTTTTCCCAACCCGCAGTGACCTGACTTATTTATGTAATCGTGGAACGTCAGGTATTGATGGCAGCTTATCCACAGCGGCTGGGTATGCCTATGTTTCCAGGCAACCAACTGTTTTCCTTACAGGTGATTTGTCGTTTGTATATGATTCTAATGGTTTGTGGAACAGTTATATCGGCACTAATTTCAAAATTATTGTGATGAATAATAACGGTGGCAATATCTTCCGCTTTATTGGTGACAAACAATTGATGGAAAAAAGTCAGGACTTTTTCACTACACCACATCAGGTAAAGATAAAATCGTTGGTAGAAGCTTATGGATTGAATTACAGATGTTGTGATAAAACAGAGGATTTGGAAGAAAGCCTGAAGAATCTTTTTGATGCAGATAAGGCAACGGTATTGGAGGTTTTTACTGATGCCGATTTAAATACAGAGAATTATAAGGGGTATTTTAGGAATATCGCTTCGCGTTAACAGCCGTAGTAAAAAAAGCAAGGCTACTCTTTGATGGATTTTTGACCTGAAAAAATGGAAGCATGAACTGCACACGTCTTGAGGAAAATTTACGCACGTGTATAAATAAATTTTCATACGTGTGTAAATAAATTTTTATACGTGTGTAAATTTATCCGGACACGTGCCCGGATTTAGCTCGACAAGTGGACAATAAATTTCCTGTTTCTGGGCAACTTTACTGCTTGAATACACTCAGATAACTTTATCGTTGACTGATAGAAGAGCAGTATGAACAAGTTTTCGACTTTTAAACAGCTGATAAGGTAACTCTTATTCCCCTTTAGGGGTTAGGGGTACATAAAAATAAAATTACTAACTAATAAATTAGCCCCTTTAGGGGTTTGGGGTCATATGAGAAACTGGACAACCATTAAAGAATTTGAAGAGATCAAATTCGAGTATTTCGAAGGAATAGCAAAAATAACGATTAACCGTCCGCGTTATCGTAATGCTTTTACGCCTGATACCATTAAAGAAATCATTGAATCGATGGCTTTTTGTCGCGATAGTCAGGATATAGCTACTGTGATTCTTACCGGCGAAGGGGATAAGGCATTCTGTAGTGGGGGAGATATTAATGTAAAACAAATTGGCGGATACATTGGTAAAGATGGTATTCCGCGTTTGAATGTGCTTGACTTGCAAAAGATGATTCGTAGTCTGCCTAAACCTGTTGTGGCTATGGTAAATGGTTTTGCTATTGGTGGCGGACATGTATTACACGTAGTTTGTGATTTGTCAATTGCTTCCGAAAATGCTATCTTTGGACAAACAGGTCCGAAAGTAGGAAGTTTCGATGCCGGATTTGGTTCTTCTTACCTGGCTCGTGTGGTGGGACAAAAGAAAGCGCGTGAAATATGGTTCCTTTGCAAGCAATACTCAGCCGCAGAAGCATTGGAAATGGGATTGGTGAACACAGTTGTGCCATTTGATAAACTGGAAGATGAAACAGTGGCCTGGTGTAAACAAATGATGCAACATAGTCCGTTGGCATTGCGCATGATCAAAGCCGGATTGAATGCCGAACTTGATGGACAAGCCGGAATTCAGGAATTGGCAGGTAACGCCACCATGTTGTACTACATGACCGAGGAAGCTCATGAAGGTAAAGATGCCTTCCTGCAAAAACGCAAACCTGATTTCTCGAAATACCCTAAGATGCCGTAATTTTATAACCACTAAGGCACTAAGTTCACAAAGAGTCACTCAGAACATTTCGAATTGAAGAATATATTAGTGCAACTCCGTGTTCTTAGTGTTTTAGTGGTAAATATATTTTTTATGATTAAACCCTGAATACAAGCATTTCGTAAAGTTCACAAAGAGTCACTCAGAACATTTCGAATTGAAGAATATATTAGTGCAACTCCGTGTTCTTAGTGTTTTAGTGGTAAATATATTTTTTATGATTAAACCCTGAATACAAGCATTTCGTAAAGTTCACAAAGAGTCACTCAGAACATTTCGAATTGAAGAATATATTAGTGCAACTCCGTGTTCTTAGTG
>Ga0302165_10000025_pt1 | contig 120655 bp, 121 predicted proteins | sample I_Fen_E3_2_FD_193499 | JGI IMG/M metagenome (GOLD analysis project Ga0302165, IMG submission 193499) | Peat permafrost microbial communities from Stordalen Mire near Abisko, Sweden - I_Fen_E3_2 | ecosystem: Environmental > Terrestrial > Soil > Wetlands > Permafrost | place: Sweden: Abisko...
CAATAGCAGCAAGCATGAACTCTTCTGATATGGTAGAAGGAATCGGGAATGTGTATGACGGAGCGAGTGGAAACGGGGAAAAAGGATGGAATCCGCTGAAAGATACAGTCTTTGCAGGGAATGAGGATCTCTATGGCTGGCTTGAAGGAGGGAGCACACTCTTTTGTACGATCGCAGTGCCGGCATATGGAGCAATATCGGAAAGCGGCAGCCTGCTAAAAGGAGCAACGACAGCTGCAAAGGTAGTCGGTGTGATCGGAGTATCGACAGCAGGAGGGAATGCGACTGGAAAGCTGGTCACGGATATGACTGGGAGCAGAGCAGATGGAGAAATCGCAGGAATCCTTGCAGGAGCAGCCATCGGAGGACTTGCAGTAAAAGGATTTGCAGGGAAGACTGGAGAAATAGGAACAGTCGGAAAACAGGAAACGCAGAGCTTGTTCAAGTATGATAATTTGGAAAGTGGGATTAATGAGGGTTATAAGTCTACATTAGGTGATTTAGATGCTAAAGGATATGAAGAGTTTCTAGAGAGAGCAAAGGGAAAATTTACTTCAGAAGCAGATACACAAAAGGCTTTTCAGCAACTATTGGATAGAGATTTTAAGGGATTTGCTAAGAACTTTGATTTCTCATCAGAACCAAATAAGGCATATTTTTGGAGTGGAGATAAGAATTTTGCAGATGAGGTTGCAATATCTAATGATGGAACTATTATGGAAAGTACATCAGGAGGTAAAGTTATTGATAATTGGAGTTGGTTAGAGGAAAAGTATCCAGCAACTTCAAATTGGGGAACTGGGAATAATTTAGACCCGCAGCCATTATGGAAAGCAGTTTCAAAAGAATATGCGAATAAGGTGAGTGGAAAAGTTACATATGTTAATCAATCATATGAAGGAAAAGTATGGCTCAATGACGAAGCACCAATTGTTGATAAACTAATGGACAAGGGAATTGTTTCGGAAGTTGAATATTATAATAAGGAATATTTAATGAATAAAATATTAGATGAAGGTGTAAAGGGGTGGTAAGTATGCATAGTAATGCTTATAATGAATTTATACAAAAAGTTAAAACGGATGGTTATATACAAGGATATAATAGTAAATTATTTGAATTGATTTTACCTCAAGAAAGAGATGATATAGAACAGATAGTAGAGGAAAAATTTAACAATGGTGATTATGAAATGGCTATATTCATGCCTAAATTGAGCAACATTGATGGTATTAGAAAATTAGATGAAAAGGCACAAATATTAAAGAAGACTAGTTATGCATACTGTGAGATTATGTATGTATTGTATATTGCTACAGATAAAGAAAATTATCTTGATGAATTAATATATGTATTGAAGTGTGATAATGATGATGAACGTATGAATGCAGTAATGAGTTTATTGAGATGCGGTAAAAGTAAGAAATTGTATAAAGTCTATAAAGAACAATGTATATCTGATGAAGAGGAAGATGTACGCTCACGGTGTGCAATTGGTATGTTATATTGTCAAAACATTATTAAATATCCATTAAATATAGAAGTGTTGGAACAGCCATGGAGGCGATTAAAAATAGAAATGTACGATAATAATAAGGAAGACAGAATAAAGGCAATTCAAGAATTTGAAAAACTTTTAAATAAATAAGCATTTTAAAGTCATATTAAATATTGAATTAAGAGACTTAAGCAAAAAAATTGCCTTGGATATACAATCGGATTTACCTGTGTAGTTCCAATATACTGATATAAATACACGTTTTCAAACGAAATTTGAATGTTTGAAAGGGTGTATTTTATTATAAAAATCAGAAAAATGCATTCAAAATCAATAATTCTGCATGAGAATGTGGAAGTAAAATTTAAAATAGCAGGAAATACTTTGGAAATCCCTTTTTCGGTTGGAGTTAACAAAAAGTCTCCAATACAAAATGTTTCAAAGGACAATATCTTAATAAAGAAACTTGCGAAATAGAAGAACGTTAGAAATCAACTAACCGTTATCAGTCCCCCAAAAGTGTTCGAGAGATTATCAACAAACGGATGGATTTGATTCGGTGTAATGTAACAGCCACAGCACGTGCATCGAAATATATCGGCACCGCCAGCCCGGATGGCTCCGGGATATCGGAGGCTTTAAAATGGATGAAGATCAGTACGAATATGCTCAATGAAAACATAGGAACGATCGAGCATGAGTCCTTACAGAACGCAGCAGAACTGATCAAGATGGCAGACGGGATCGAAAAGACGCTTGCAGAGCTAAAGATACAGGAAAGCGTGACCTACGACTTAAAGAAGATAAAAACGATCCAAAGTGGAAGCGGTTTTATGAGCATGTGCAGTAATTACATGGAACAGGCACCAAAGATGGCTCAGGTGCATGCAACAGCCTATGCCTATGAGCAGATCGCAAAGAAACGTTTTGATACAGAGCGGGAAAAAGAAGAGAAAGAAGCACAGAAGCAGCAGATGATGACCGGAGCGGGACAGACGGTTATCGGAGGAATGGGAACATATGCAGGAGGAACGGCAATCGTAGCAGGAGTCGGACTGCTTGCGGTCTGTGCCCCGTTAGGAATTGTCCTTATCGTAGGAGGAGCAATAGCAGCAAGCATGAACTCTTCTGATATGGTAGAAGGAATCGGGAATGTGTATGACGGAGCGAGTGGAAACGGGGAAAAAGGATGGAATCCGCTGAAAGATACAGTCTTTGCAGGGAATGAGGAGCTCTATGGCTGGCTTGAAGGAGGGAGCACACTCTTTTGTACGATCGCAGTGCCGGCATATGGAGCAATATCGGAAAGCGGCAGCCTGCTAAAAGGAGCAACGACAGCTACAAAGGTAGTCGGTGTGATCGGAGTATCGACAGCAGGAGGGAATGCGACTGGAAAGCTGGTCACGGATATGACTGGGAGCAGAGCAGATGGAGAAATCGCAGGAATCCTTGCAGGAGCCGCCATCGGAGGACTTGCAGTAAAAGGATTTGCAGGGAAGACTGGAGAAATAGGAACAGTTGGAGAAGGCAGCAAGGGAAATGGCTTGTTCAAGTATGATAATCCGAAAGTGGGGGTAAGTAAAGCTGATGAAGGTGGTTTTACTTCTCTGAATAATAAATATGTTTTTAAAGATAGTGAAATTGTTAAGCAAATACAAGATATATCATCACAATCATCTATAGACAGAATGAAAGCTTTTAATAATTCATTGGAGACATTATTACAAAAATATAACATGACGCTGGATGAATTTGAGTTATTATCAGGGAAACCAATTAATGAACTAAATGAAAGTGAATTAAAAACGATATGTGAGATACGTAATGCTTATGAAACCCCTGAAAATGGTACATTGATGTCCAAAGTAATACCAGATGTAACATTTGAAAATTGCATAAATAATGGAGAATATAGTAAAACTGTGGTTGGTTGTGTAGCAAAAGCTCAAGACACAGCAGGATTGAAAACTTATAATGATTATTTTAATACCTTTGGTTTGGGATATGATGGATCTCCATATAAAAATCCTGCGAAAGATTCAATTTATGTAATGCGGTTTACAACAGATAACAATGAAAATATTAAGATACCTTTTGGAGGGACTACTGACGGGGAACTGGAAAAAATTTCAAGGACATGTGATATAAGCGTTGATGATTTGATAAAGATGGATTCTCCATTTCAAGGTAATGGATTTACGAAAAATGAGATAGGTGGTTTAGGTTCTCCAGAGTATACAATATCAAGAAATGGACCTGTAGATTTAAATGATTATTCTGCGATATATAAAGTTAGTAGAAGTGGTAATGAAACATTAGAGGCAATTTATTTTGATGAAAATTGGTATGTAGTTAAATAGGAGAATGAATTAAATGAATAATGGTAACTTTGCAATTTATAAAGGTAGAGAATATAAAGCAAGTGGAAGAGGTAATAAAATTGCATTATACTCTAATGCTGAAGATGTGAAAAAAGGTTTTACAAAGTGTTTACTTGGTGATAAGTATGAATTAGTCTTAGATAGAGAAGAAGTAGATTCTTATTTTTCAAGAAATTGTATTTGCAATTACAAGGATGATGACTTTCTTATAATTAGTGAAAATGAAAAACAGTATTTATTATTGAGTGGACCAAGAAATTATCTATTAAAGGATTTAGGATTTGAAGAAGTGAGCCGTGGAGAATACAAAAAGTGGGTTAATAAAAGCGATGTAATAGATGTTCATGATAAAATTGTTGATATTTAGATTTGGTTCTATGTCAAGATTTAGTACAAATTAAAGTGAGTAATTCTGATTGATAAGCGACGGGCAAACGACTTGATCCAATATTAGTCAACGTATGAAAAAAAGACTAGTTAGTGGAATATTGGAGGTTAACGCTGATGGAAAATAGTAAGGGTTATAAAGAGTTAATTCAGCAGATGAATGCAAATGGTTCAAAAAAAATGGATGGATATTATCCAAGACTCATGGAAGAAATTTATGAATGGGAAAGAGAAGAGGTTGAAGACATTATATGGGAAACTTTTGTGAATCAAAATGATTCTGATTTAGCAATATTTCTTCCAAAATTAAAAAAATATAAGGGGATAGATGCATTAAAATCTAAATTAGATACATATGATATTCCAAGTGGGGGCAGTGTTAAAATTTCACAAGTGTTATATGAGGCAACCAAGGATAACAAATATTTGGATACAATCAAACAGAATATAGATTTAGAACCAAATAAAATATCTAATGTTGCAATTTTGTCATATTGTAAGCCATGCAAAAAAACATATGAGTTATTAGTTGATATTTATATTAACAGTGAAAATGAAGTAGTTCGGAGTACAGCAGTAACTGGTATTTTATATAATAGAGAAATCATTAAAAATCCATTGGATTTGCAGGAAATGATGATGAACTTAGAGTTGGAAAGAAAATTTGATTTAGATGATATTACCGAAAGAAAAAAAATAATGATAATGTTTGAAAATGGACAATTATAAACCTGTAAGCTGAGATAGCAGAAAATAATGGACATGGAAGTGATTTCAATAAAATTGATAGACTAACAGAGCTGGGATTTGATGAGGAAAATGCAACAAATATGATAAGTGATTATGAGGCATGGAAGTAAAGCGATAAATAAAGGAGAAGTGATTGATTTTTTAGAAGGAAAGGGAAATTATAAAGTTGGTATGGAGAAAAATAGAGTGAAAATAGAAGACGTAATAAAAATAATAAAGGAAGAAAATCTAGTAGGATATAATATGAATGAAGAAAGAAATAATAGGGAAAATGAGGTTGTGTTAAGGCATGAAGATGATAAATGGATTGTTTACGTAACTGATGAAAGAGCTAGCAAGATTATAAATTCACAAGATACTTATTCAGATGAAGAAGAAGCATTATATGACTTTGCAGATAGATTAAGAGCTGATAAAATCTTAAGAGAGTTATAAATTTTATGGAACATATAGAAAATGGTATGAAAATAGAAGAGATTTTTAATGAAGATAAAAATGAATTTATTGTGACAAATATTGAGAACGAGGATGGAAAAATTATAATATTTAGAAGTAAAAAAATGATATCATATAAAGGTGCTAGATTTAGATTCAATATTCAGTTTTATAATGGGATTATAGAACATATCAGCATTGTTGCAGCGAAAAAGCAAGAAAATGATATTTACGAAAAATGTAAAGATGAAGATGAAGTACATAAATTGTGGCTTTTAAATAATTATGGAGTACCAACTTTAAAAGAACAATTTGGATATATATATTTATTTTCAGATGGAAAAATATGTTCTGAATATGATCCGAGAAGTGGTAGTTCTGAAATTATATTTATAATGCACTCATAATGGAATTATATGTTATTATGCGAGAAAAATTTGTTTTTATATATTTTCAAGAATAGTTGAGGTGCAATACCTAATTATATATCTATATTAGATTACTGCAGAGAATACAGTATATCTATAAAAGATGTTGAATATGTTGACGATGTGCTTGGATTTTTAAGAGAGGCTGAAAGACATGGTATATGTTCGTACCATATAAGCAGTTTTCTAGATTATAAATAAACAATATAAGGATGGTAAGAAAGTAATGGGATTTTTAATTTATATTTATGCAATGTTGATAGTTGTTTTGTTATCGTACTTAGTTTCTATAGTTGGATATTTTATGGTGTTGCACAAAGCAGGTATCAGTGGCTGGAAAGCATTTATTCCAGTGTATAGAGATTATTTGGTATGTAAAGTGTGTAATGCAAAAGGTGCATTTATTGTATTAGCAATTTGCTTTGTAGTATTCTTTGTATTCTATGAGTTTATGTCAGCTTGGATAACTATTCTAATTTCATTAGTAGTATTAGCTGTAATGATTGTAGTAAATCTAAGGCTTATGCATAGGCTTATTAATTGTTTTGGATACTTTGGAGCATCTAGTTGGGTTTTAGCTGTAGGAGCATTACTTATATTGCCTAGAGTGCTAATATTTATTATAGTAGCAGCAACTGGACATTACAAAGAATGTTATACACAATTTAGATCATTTAAGAGTAATAAGGAGAGTATCTATGGTAGAGGAGAGCAAGAATTTACTAATGTCATGTAGTGGCTTTAATGTAGCTGTGAAGATAGAGAATAAATCTGAATTAGAGGAAATTTGAAGTGCATTACGCTAAATCTATGTCCTGTATATCATCACAGAACAGGAAAATAATTCGCCATACGTTTTCAGGTCGTTCTGATTACGGCGTATCCATTCCAAAATGGTATGTCTTGTGAAAACCAATGACAGTATGGCTTACCAGTGAACCAAAGATGTTTCTGGCTCCTTCAAAGCTTACAAATTTTTAAAATTCTGAATTTTTGAGGATTTTCATTTTTGTATTTTGGTATATCATAAATTAGCACTTTTTTGTATGTTAATGTTTGCGGTGAAATTATGATACCAAAGATTTGGTGCTATTTTAATGTCAAGGTACCAATTTATTAAGTTGTATTATTTGAGCAATCAAGCGTTATCACCAGCTACGCTAGTGATAAAGTTGAGTAAATATTGAAACAGATAAATTTGAATGAGGAGGCTGTTATGGTTATTAACGATATTGAATTTAATCTTAAAGATGGTCGGGATGCATTGATTCGGAGCCCTAAGGATGATGATATTAAGGGAATGCTGGATTATCTGTATATTTCAGCGGGAGAAACAGATTTTATTCTGCGTTATCCAGAAGAGTGTAGCAAATACACGCCTGAAGAAGAAAAAGTACTTTTTGACAGAGTAAATGCTTCGGACAATGAAGCAATGCTTGTGTGCCTGATTAGGGAAAAAGTAGTTGGAAACTGTCAAATATCATGGAACAATGGAATAAAGACCCGACATCGCGCGAGTGTGGCTATTGCGATTCTGAGCGAATTTTGGAATCAAGGTATAGGAACAAGATTGTTTCAGGAGATGATGCATATTGCTGAAAATAATACAAATATTACGCAGATAGAGTTAGAATTTGTTGAAGGGAATAGCCGTGCGCGCGCTTTATACGAAAAAATGGGTTTTCGGATTACTGGAATTAAACCAAATGCAATTCGCTTGAAAGATGGAACATTACTTAATGAGTATTCAATGATTCGAGAAATCAAGAGATAAATTAATTTTTTTTGTGATACAGACTAGCTTATAAAGTAGTCTGTTTTTTCATGCCAAAAAGAGGTGATAATACTATGAATTCAAACGAACAAGTTATAAAATTGTAGGTAAGATAATAGCGGTTAGTTTACAATCTGTATTTAGGCAATTGCGAAACTCATTTTAAATGAATTTTCAAAGTGAATATTACCAAAAGAAGGTTCCAATACAGTGGCAAGTCACGATTCTTTTGGTAAATTCACCTAATATATCAAGAGTTTTATATTGTTTTGCAAACGCCTAACAATGAGTAAACCACACGGCATAATTGTGTTAGGGGGCAAACGGAAAGAGGTAAGTATACGCTTACACGTGAACTAGCAAACATTTTGAACTTTAAGCATATGGACAATAGAAGATTATCACCGTAATGCTTTAAATATAGGAGGAAACAGTCATGGAACGAAAATTAAAGTCATCAATTGTAACAGTACAAAAACTACATCAGGCGATGATTCGATTATTGGAAAAACAGGAGTATGAAAAAATTTCAGTGGCAGGAGTAGCAAAAGAAGCAGATTTAAATCGGACCACGTTCTATCTGTTTTATAGTTCAAAGGAAGAATTGATTTATGATATCTGCGATACTTTTTTAGATGAATATATTGAAATTTTCATGGATTCCTTAGAAAAAAATGGAAAAGAGCAGGAAGTAAAGGGGTGTCAGAAAGCTTTCGAAAACTTAAGCAAACATGAGAAAGTGATAAAAGCATTATGGAATATCCAGGAGGAAAAGTTTAATCCCTATATAATCATGGAAAAATCTGTTGCTAAGACCGTTTATCGTTTTTTGGAAAAGGAGAATATTCAAATGAAAAATGGTGGTCAGGCAGAATTTTTTGCAGATCTATACGCAGCAAATGTAATGGCAACAGTAAAATGGTGGATCTATAATTATCAGGATTTCACGATTAGTTATGTATATGGGGTAATCAAAGACTGCCAGGAGAAAGGTTTACTTTCCTTACTTGAAAACAAGAAATCTTAATGGTCGACACATTTTGTGATTCTGTCTTTTGGGTTATTGCTATGCTTGTTAAAATAATAGAAAACAATGTCAAAGGAGGATATTACAAATGGGAAATAGAGTTTGCGACGTATTAGGAATTGAAAAGCCGGTCATTCAGGGGCCAATGGCATGGATTTCAACAGCTCCACTTGTAGCTGCAGTATCGAATGCAGGAGGACTTGGAGTATTAGGTGTTGGATTTGCGCCAGATGAGTTTTTAATTGCACAGGTTGAAGAAACAAAGAGACTGACGAATAAGCCATTTGGAATTAATACAATTATGATTCCAGAAAATCTTGATCGTTTGACTGGACATATTAAAAATTTGCGGCCGCCTGTAGTTTATGCAGATACATTACTTGGATTGGATGTGGATCTTTGTGAGAAATATTTTTCACAATGGCATGAAGCGGGATGCAAGATTATTGTAAAGGCTTCTGATATAGCAGATGCAATGAATGCAGAAAAAGGTGGAGCGGATCTTGTAATAGTAAAAGGCTGGGAAGGCGGTGGACACACGACTATTGAAGCTACAACCGTACTTGTACCTCAGGCAGCAGATAAGCTTTCTATTCCAGTTGTAGCATCGGGTGGAATAGCTGATGGCCGCGGGATGGCAGCTGCAATTGCTCTTGGTGCGGATGGAATTGAGATGGGAACTGTTTTTATGGCATCAAAGGAGACAACCGTACATCCTAACGTAAAGAAGAGTGTCATAGAAGCCGGAGATATGTCAACCGTAATTACAGGATATTCAACAGGAGAGCCTTGCAGACAGTTTAAGAATGCACTTTCTGATGAGATGGAAAAGATCGAAGCTGAGAATACAAAAGCCGCAGCGGCAGAAATGCTTCGCCCAGTTGCTGAAAGCTCTCTTAAGAAAGCAATGGCTGAGGGTGATATGGAACATGGAGCAGTTATGGCTGGACAAATTGCACCACTTATCACAGAAGAAAAAGCAGTTATTGATATTATTGATGACACAATCGCAGGTGCAAAGGTTTGTCTTGCTAAAATTACAAAGTTCGAATTTCATTAATCCGTTGGAGGATTAATTGGGGCTAAATAAATATGTAAGGATTCAAATGGAAACGATATACTTATAATTTATGACAAATTCCCGCCTGCAGAGAAAGCCGTTTTTCTCCTATAAATAACCTCAACTTAACAACTAAATAGCATTTTGTCTTTTGGAGCAGAGATATCTGCTCCTTTTTAAATTAATTATCTATTATAGGTATTTGCGAAACAATTTAAAGTACTTGATATATTAGGTGAATTTACCAAAAGAATGGCGATTTTCCACCGCATTCAAAGCCTTCTTTTGGTAAGATTCACTTTAAAAATTCATTTAAAATGAGTTTCGCAATTGCCTATTAATTATCTACTAATTATTGTGAGAGTAATAGAAAAATATTGTTTGGCAGATTGAGAGTTTTCTAGTAACATAATATATTGTATGTACAATGAAAATGCATGAGACTAAAATGAGATATGGTGAAAGGAACAGTTCATATGAAAGAAGAATTGAGAAAAAAGATTATCGAATATGGAGCGGATATTTGCGGATTTGCTGGAATAGATAGATTTGTAGAAGCACCCAAAGGCTTTCACCCATATGATATATTTCCAGAGTGTAAAAGCATCATTGTTTTTGGGTTAGCGCTTCCAAAAGGGATATATATGGCTAAATCGAAGCTAATCTATTCATATTTCAATAGCTTCGCCTGCCCCCAGGTGGATCAAATATCATTTCAGGTGGCAGCTTTTTTAGAGAGTACCTATCATAGTATTACAGTGCCATTACCGTGTGACGGTCCTTATGATTATTGGGACGAAGAAAAAATGAACGGTCGCGGATTACTGTCAATGAAACATGCTGCGTACTTATCTGGAATTGGTACATTAGGAAAAAACACACTACTTATCAACAAAGAGTACGGAAATCGACTAGTCATAGGATGTGTACTTACTGATTTGGAAATAGAATCCGATGAAATTGCTGCTACTATATGCCCTGAGAGTTGTCAGCTTTGCATTCAAAACTGTCCCGTTGGGGCAATTAGTACAAACGGTGTAGAACAAAAACCATGCAGATTAAATAGTTATGGTAAAACGAAACGAGGATTTGATACCGTGGATTGTAATTGTTGCAGAACAGTTTGTCCGATGCGATTTGGATTGAAATAGTTTATTAAAAAATTAATGATAAGTATGATATAAAAATAAATGAAAGATAAAGGATAGAGCATATGGAATGGACGAGTAAATACAAAAAAGCAGTTACGTTTAGTTATGATGATGGCGTGGAACAGGATTTGCATCTTTTAGAGATATTGAATAAGTATGGCTTAAAAGCTACATTTAATCTGAATACCGGATTGGATAATCAGAGTGATAGCTGGTTTTACAAAGATTTAGAAGTGAAAAGACTTAATTTATTACAGCAGGCAAATGCATATAATGGTCATGAAATAGCGGTTCATACACTTACACATCCTGATTTATGTGAATTAACGGATGCAGAACTGGAAAGAGAAGTACTTGGAGATAAAAATAATATCCAAAAAATATTTCACCAATATTCTGTAGGAATGGCGTATCCATATGGCAATTGTTCAGAACAAATCATCCAGAAATTGCGAGAGTATGGCTTTTTATATGCCAGAGGGGTTCAATCCAGTTATAATTTCGACGTTCAGTCTGAGCTGCTGGCGTTTCAACCCACTTGTCATCATGATGATGAGAAATTGTTTGAATTAGCGGAGCGTTTTTTGAATACACAAACAGAAGAACCACAAATTTTTTATGTTTGGGGTCATTCCTATGAGTTTGGAGGAAATCATAATTGGGACAGATTTGAAGAGCTTTGTAAGTTGATAAGTGGAAAGCCAGATATTTTCTATGGAACAAACAAAGAAGTACTTATTTAGTGAAAAGATTTAACAAAGCAATGGGGTTTTAAAAGATTATTCACTTGAAATAAAAACACTTAAAGATCAGGCAAAAAGCAAGAACAAAAGCTTAGAATTGAAACGGGGGATACGCATGGATACAGATTTCATAAACGTAACAACTAAAAATATTGGAAATGAACATTTATCCTGCATTATCCGCAGTAAAAAGCCTCATCAGGGTATAGAAGCAAAGCGAAAATGGCTTTTGGAACGACTAAAAGAAGGTCATGTCTTTCGAAAGTTAAATGTAAAGGCTCCGGTTTTTATTGAATATGCACCGCTTGAAACAGCCTGGGTTCCTATTATAGGAGATAACTATTTTTACCTGTATTGCTTATGGAGCAGCCAAAAAGGAAACGGATATGGGAAAGCACTGATGGAGTATTGCATAGCGGATGCCAAAGAAAAAGGGAAATCTGGTATTTGTATGCTCGGATCAAAAAAACAAAAAGCATGGCTTTCGAACCAGTCCTTTGCAAAGAAATTTGATTTTGAGGTTGTTGATTCTACCGCTAATGGATATGAACTACTTGCACTTTCTTTTGACGGAACAATTCCAAGGTTCGCCCCAAACGCTAAAAAACAAGAAATCGAAAATAAAGAACTAACAATTTATTATGATATGCAGTGCCCTTTTATCTATGAAAGGATTGAAATGGTAAAGCAGTATTGTAAAGAAAATGACGTTTTGGTATCTTTCTTTTTGGTAGACACACTACAAAAAGCAAAGGAATTGCATTGTGCTTTTAATAACTGGGGTGTGTTCTACAAAGGAAAATTTGAGACGGTGAATTTGTTAGATGCCGCATCTCTGGAGAGAATATTAAAGAAATGAAAATATAATTTGGATTTTTCACATTCATTGTAAAAATAAGGATGAAACAGTAAATAGCATATGTTTTATCCATATGATGGAGATTATAGTATGAGCATTTTTGGCATAACAGAAGAAAAATTAAAGAAAATAGAATACCTTTTTGATGGATGGAACGAAACATTGATCTGGTCATGCTTGCAAGGGTATATGGGTACTGCATGGGCAGAAAACGATACCAATCCAAGATCGGCGCAAATCGTAATAGCCGATTTTTGCTTTTTTGCAGGTGAAGTAAATGAAGCTTTAGTAAAAAATAAACCCAAAGATTATAAATCCGATTTTGTTATTATGGTACCTCAAAATGAAGCCTGGGCAAAACTAATTGAGAAAGTATATGGGAAAAATGCTACCCATGTAACGCGCTATGCAATAAAAAAAGAAAAAGATATTTTTGATATAGAAAAATTAAAAGCAATAGTTAAAAATGTAAGCGCAAACTACGATATTAGGTTCATTGACGAAGAAGTATACCATATGGCAATGAAAGATAAATGGTCGAAGGATTTATGTTCCCAATTTAAAAATTACGAGGAATATAGTAAAAAAGGATTAGGAGTCGCTGCACTTTATCATGGAGAACTCGTTTCTGGTGCATCTTCCTATACGGTGTACCGTGGCGGAATAGAAATAGAAATCGATACAAAAGCTGATTACAGAAGAAAGGGACTGGCGGCTGCCTGCGGAGCGAAACTGATCCTTGAATGTGTGAACAGAAATCTATATCCTAGCTGGGATGCACAAAATAAGTGGTCAGTTGCACTAGCTGAAAAACTTGGTTATCATTTTGAAAAAGAGTATGTTGCGTATGAAGTGAATGGTTATGAACTAGGATTATTCGTAAAGGCATAAAAGCAAATATTTAGAAATTTTATAACCATGTCGTTTATGTAAAAAGAGAGTCGTTTGTGTAGATTCTCTTTTTTTGTAAAAAAATAAGTCTATAATTAGAATTGTTTAGGCATATAAAAGTATCGTTCAAAGGCAAGGATAAAGGACAGCAACAATTTAAAATAAAAAAAATGACTGGAGAGAAAGAACATGGTTGAATTTAAAGATATTGTCAAAACGTATGATGAAAAATTTCAAATAAACATTCCGCATATGGTTTTAAATGATAATAAAATATATGGTTTACTTGGACATAACGGTGCAGGTAAGACTACAACCATTAGAATGCTGCTGGGTTTGTTAAAGCCTGATTGTGGAACTATTTTGATCGAGGGACAAGACGTATTTAAAAGTAATAAAATCAAAAAAGATATAGGGTATATTCCAGATGTGCCGAACCTTTTTGAAAAATTGACAGGATTTGAACATTTAAATTTTGTTTCCAGCTTATATGGTTTTAACAGTAAAGAGAATATACAATATATCGAAGAATTCATGGAGCTATTTGAAATAGAAAAAGATAAAGACAAGATTATTTCATCATATTCAAAAGGGATGAAACAAAAAATATCGATTATAAGTGCCTTAATTATCAGGCCCCAAATACTAATATTAGATGAACCATTTACGGGACTTGACCCGATAGCGATTCAAAAATTCATTGGATTTTTAAACAATTTTATCAATCAAGAAAAAAGATTAATACTATTATCGACACATGATTTACATATTGTAGACGATATATGTACGGATTCTTTGATTATGAAAAATGGACAAATAATTTCTCAAATAAATTTGAAAGAAAGTAAAAAAAATATAATACAAGATATTTTTTTCAAACAGTTGGGCAATTCAGGGGAAAGCATATGAAAAATATTTTGTATTCCTATTGCAAATTGTTTGCTTACAGGTTAAACAAAATCCCGAAAAAGTATAGATTATTTTTAGCAGGAATTATTTGTGCTATCTATATCGGATTGTTTTATTTACTGAATCATTTTGTGAAAATGCCACTTGATATGATGGTTTATTACATAGTATTATTTCTGACTTATATGTTTTTCATATATTTACCGATTAAAATATATTTTGATTTTTTTAAACAGAAAAAAATCGAATTGCTCTTTTTAAGCCCGGTAAGCCTATTTTCCTGTTTTAATTTTATGTATTGGAAGCAAATATTAAAGCTTATTTTCTTCGCTATACTTCTCATTTTACCGCTATTGTATAAAAAAGTACCTCTGTTTTTTATCCTGTTTAAGTATATCCCACTTATAAGTTTCTATATCCTGTTTTTGTATACAATTATTTTCAGCGTTTTATCTGGCCTGTTTTTGATTTTTAAAAAGAATATCTATCAATACATTATGCTTTTTATAGGAACACTTGAAATTGTAGGATTTTTTCTTGCATATACGATTTATGGCAGCAGACAAGTAATGGGTTTACATGTAATGCGGAACAATTTGCAGAGTCTTGTCAGTAAGATAAAATATGACAATCATTTATTAGTTGGTTTTATTTGTATCGATGGAATCCTATTTCTCATAAGCTGGATTTTATATAGACAATCCTATTATAAAAATGATTTTATGGGGAGTACTGGATACAATGACATGCTCTCAAAAGGGAAGAAAGAACCCTTAAATTTAGTGTTTGTATACAAAGATTTTAGATATCTCATAAGAGATTTTATGAATTATAAATATATAGTAGTTACCTTTTTGATATTTATATACACGCTTGTATATGGCAAGCGTAATGTGAATTTTAAATCGGTATGTGTTTATCTGGCTATTTTCATCTCCATATTTTCGTTTCAATATATCATCGAAAATGTGAAAAACGAAAAAAGCAAAATGGATCTTTATATATTAAGCAATATGTCAATATACAAATTTTTTAAGCAAAAAATAGTGGCAAATGAATTATTTGTAGGAGGAATGACCTTTGTCCTTTGTATAATCATAAGCTTACTATATAAATACAGCCCATATAAAATATGTTTTCTGCTTTTTCTGTCGACTTGTTTAACACTTGTAATGGTAAATATTTTGACCTATACAGTAATTGGAATCGAGTTTGTGCTAATGCCTAAAAAAATTACGTTCAACTTAGTATTAAAAATATTGAAAGAAAGTCTGACCGCATTTGTTAGCTTGATTTTCCTGAATATAGGCATAGAAATGTATCTGTTTATAGGAAAAAAACAATTTTTATGGATAAAATCAATAGTTCTTTTTCTGTTGATATTTGTTATCCTGAAATATTCAAATAAATTCACTGCAAAGAAATTTAATAAAGGTTTTGAAGTACGAAATAGGAAGGCAGAAAACATTTAATTATATTTGCAAGAAAGGAACTTGGAAAAATGAGTAAAGAGAAGTTTAAAAAGATAATTATTGAAATTGTTGGCACAGAGCATATGCTATATGGCAGTGATTATCCGTTTACACCAGATTATGGAATTAGTATGTTACAGGATGCGTTTGACCATACAGATCTTTTGAACGCACAGCAACTACAAATAAATATAGATAGAACATAGAAATTATAGGACAAAAAGAAGCGAGGTGTTTTCTGAGGAAGATACCCCGGTTTTACATTTTTTTAGAGTTTCCAATAAAAAAATTGCAAAATGTTATACATGTATTGAATACATATGATAATGTATTATTGGATTACAAAAAATTGGAGGGAGCATACAATGAAAATAATTGAACTTTGCAATTTACTAGGCATACAAAAAGAAGTGCAGGAGAAGCTGACTGCGTGTGAGAAATGTATCAATTTTAAAGATATGAAAGATCAGATAGAGCAAATGAAGAACCCCAAATATTGGGAAGATGGGCTGAAAAGTCTAAAAGGTCTGCTGGGAACGGATGAGGATGGAATGAAAATTTTAACTTGTCAGCTGAAATGTGTATGTGATGCGTATGCAAAGTATGAGGAACTTGGGATATCACAGAAAATTTTTATTGATACGATGAAATTTTTTCCGAGATTTTTGCAAGAACATAAAGACAGACATGGAAGTTATCGCTATATCTGGGCGTGGTGGGCAGTTCGTCAGATTTCCATGGTGGAATTTCGAATTGAAGAGCTTGAATATGAAATGAGAATAGAAAATGGCAGGCATTTGATTGATATTCATATTCCAGCGGATGCAGATATGACAAACGACAAGTTACGAAGTTCTTATCTGAAAGCATTAGAATTTTTTGAAAAGTATTATCCAGAATATAAAGGAACCGATATGGTTTGCAGTTCATGGCTGCTGGCACCATCTTTAAAGCATGTCTTGCCGGAACATTCAAAAATCTTGCAATTTCAGAAAGCGTTTAATGTTGAAAAAGTGGAAGAAGATAGTTTGGGCTTTATGGATTGGGTGTATGGAAGTCAGGACATTCCAATAGATGAATTACCAGAAGATACTTCTTTGCAAAAAAATCTAAAGATTTACCTGAAAAACAAAGGCAAGATTGAGTGGGCGACTGGAAAACTGATTTCGAATCCTTTTTGTTGAGTGTAAGTAGGCTATAGATTTTATATACAAAAATATTCGAAATGCATACATTAAACAACCTCAGGTAGATGCAAATGTGGTAGAGGATATATTTTAAAAAGCAAAAAAAGAAAAAAAGAAATGAGTAAAAAACAGGATAGGATACACGAAATGAGCGATAGAATTAGCATGAATTATAAACTAGTACCACAAAAATTAGAAGAAGTTTATGGCTTTGATAGGATAAGTATAGAGGATATAGATGCACTATCTATTTCAATGTTTGAAGCATTTCAGGATACGGCAGATTACGAAGGGGAAAGTGTAAAAGATTTAAGAAAGGAACTTTGCGAGGTTATGGAAGGCACTTTTGGTACATTCCTTCCGGAGGCTTCATTTCAAATCAAGCAAAACGGAGAAATTGCAGCAGTAATTCTTGTGAACCTATATCAAGATAAACCATTGGTTTCAGAATTATTTACAGCAAAAAAATATTTGCATTTGGGTATGGCAAGCTGCCTGCTGAAAAAGACAATCCATGTATTAGCAGGATTAGAATATGAAAATCTGGTTTTAAATGTACATCCCAAAAATGTTGGAGCGATTCATCTTTATAGAAAGATTGGATTTACAGAATTATAATGAATACTATAAATCATGTCCTTTTTTCGGTAGATTATAAAAAAACTATGAAGAACTGCTCATAATCAAATGAGTGGTTCTTTTTGCTAGAAAAATATTATATAATGTTTCCATAAGAAATATTGCCACACTTATGAAGAACAAGACAAAGTCAAAAATAGAATTAATTTATAGATGAATTCATATACTTATAGCACACAGATAAAATTTTTGAAAAGGAGAAGATTGTATGCTTTCTTTACCTTATTTATGTATCTGCATATATTGTATGCTGCAAATAGGCTTTCTCTGGATGATGAACCAGAGACGCTGGAAAATCCATTCCAGACAGGCACATTACTTTTCTTTGATCATGCTGATCATGCTGATTTCATTTTCGGCAGATATTATAAGTAGTATAAAACATGTTTCGCAAGGTATGCTTCCTTTTGTAGCATCAGGAAATTTTGTTGAAGTCATTTTGAATACAACACTACTTCTTATATATTTTAAATATGTCTGTGCGCAAATAGAAAATATTGACTTGAAATGGAAAAGAAAAATAACGATATTTCTGTGGGTACTAGCTGTGCTTTGCAGTGTAATTGTATTATCGACAGCATTTACAGGAAAAGTCTTTTATTTTGATAAAGCAAGGATCTATCATCGTGGACCTTTATTCTGGCTGCCAATGAGTATATTATTTGTTATGATGCTTACAATAGAAGTTTTTATCATAAAACTCAAACCTAAAATAGAAGCAAGCTATTACAGGTCGCTTATATTGTTTCTTATTTTTCCCCTTATAGGATCGGTTTTTCAGTCTTTTATCATTGGATTGCCATTTTCTTTAATCAGCGCAACCTTTGCAGCACAGGTTGTATTTACCAATATTCAAAATCACACAATGGATACAGATTATCTGACAGGAGTTTTTAACCGTCAGTCGCTGGATATGCAGATGCGGTATAAAATAAAAAATGCGAATGAAAATCATTCGTTTTCTGCAATACTTCTTGATATTGATAATTTTAAAGTGATTAATGACAGATTTGGTCATTATGAGGGCGATATGGTTCTGATTCATACAGCGAATATTCTTCGAAACGCTTTGAGTGGTCAGGATATCATTGCACGATATGGCGGAGATGAATTTTGTGTTTTATTTGAGGAAGATACGCTTTTAGGATTAAATGCAAAGATAACTCTTATAAACGAAAATTTGCGTAAATTTAATGATGCTACCAAAAAAACATACAATCTGAGTTTTAGCATTGGATATGCAATATATAACCTGGACAAGGGAAATGATATGGAATCTTTTTTTAAGACAATGGATCAAAGAATGTATGAAGAAAAAATATCAAAAAAGACAGAAAATGAAAAGAAAGAACTATAGATTTCACGTAAAGCATATGAAAAAAGTCATATATTAGGAAACAACAAATATAACAAAAGTCAAATATTAAGAAAAGACAAATATTAATAAAAGACAAATATAACAAAAGACAAATATAATAAAAGACAAATATAATAAAATACAGATATGGAGAAAAACAAAATGGCAGATATTAAATACGATATTGTAGAAGAGATTGGTGTATTGTCTGAAAATGCAAAAGGATGGAGAAAAGAAATTAATAAAATCAGCTGGAATGGTGCGGCACCTAAATATGATATTCGTGACTGGGCACCAGAACATGAAAAGATGGGGAAAGGTGTTACCTTAACAGCACAAGAAGTAGAGCAGCTGAAAGAAATTTTGATTCATAAAACAGGTAATTCAAATATCTGATTTTGGGATTACTGGCACTGAAAGTTCATTGACATGTAAATTTACTTATATTATATTATTCAAGGATTAAGCATTCGTGCGTGATATTTTTATTGTAAATGAAAGTAGGTATAATATGAACCAAAAAATTCGTATAAAAATTGAAAATGTACTTATATTTTTTATTATTGCAACATCCTTTTTCCTGTTGATTTTAAGTTTTATTCCTTCCTTTAAAGTGCCAGAGTATATTCGGGATTTTATGGAAATTAAAAATATGGTTCAAAGAGCATTCTCAATTATATTGCTGGCACTATCGATTCCGTTATTTAAAAGAATCCGTATGGCTTGGAGGATTACACTTATCATTTTAAGCCTGGACCTTTTACATAATATTTCTAATTTTGCGTTGCCAATACATCGCATAATTGGCATTATGGACATTGTGATTATCGCCTTTCTGCTTTGCTTCCAGTCGGATTTTTGCTGCCCATCTTCCCGAAAGACACGAAAAAATGCACTGATTTTTGTTGTGTTGTCTTTATTTGGGATTATTGTGAATGCAACGATTAGTTATCACTATATCAGACTTGGATTTCCTTATACAAGAAGCCGTTCGATTATTGATAGTTTTTTCTACAGCATAAATATCCTTTTGGGAATGAATCATGTACTTTCAGTTTCATCCAAAGCCCGGCATTTTGAAGATTTAATGTTCTGGTTTAGCTGGGGATGTATGCTGGCTGCAATTTTATATGTTGTAAAGCCATGGATTCATACAAAAAAAAGTAATACGGCAGACATCTGGCATGCAAGAGAACTGTTAAATCGTTATAGTCAGAATTCCTGCTCTTATCTTGCATTAGAAGATGATAAAAATTTATTTTTTGGCAGAAAAGTGGATGGTGTAATACCTTATGGCATTGCAGGAAGCACGGTGTTGGTTAACGGTGATCCTATCTGTGCAGATGAGGATTTTCCTGTTTTTCTGAATGAATTTAAGGAATTTTGTCAAAATAGTGCACATAATATGATTTTTCTTAGTGTAACGGACTATTTTTTAGAGGAATACCATACGCAGGGGTTTGGTTCTGTAAAGTGCGGGGAAGAAGCACGTTTCCTTTTGACGGATTATGAAATTTCCGGGAAAAAAGGCGCGAAGATGAGAATGAATATCAATCATGCAGTAAAAGCCGGAATTACGGTGCATGAATACCGTGTAAATGAAAAAAGAGATTTGAAAATAGAACAGGCATTTCATCACATTACGCAAGAATGGCTGAATGAAAAAAGAAGTGCTCTGCTACAATTTACATTAGGATCTGTGGGTCTGGAAAATCCGATGGATAAACGTTATTTTTATGGGATGGATACAACGGGAAATATATCAGCGTTCATTGTATTTGTTCCATTTCTGGGAAAAAATGGATATATGGCAGATGTTACAAGACATGGTGCGGATTCGCCGAGTGGAATTATGGAAACAATTATGTATCAGGCATTTCAACAGTTTAAAGAAGAAGGCATTGCTTATGGTAGTTTAGGAGTTGCGCCGTTGGCAGGTTTGGAAGAAAACAGTTCGAATCCGATTGAAAAACTGTTACAGTTTGTATATAAAAATCTAAATGAATGTTATGGGTTTCGTGACCTGTACCGAGCAAAAGAAAAATATAGCCCAACAGACTGGCTACCGGCATATTATGTATATCTGCCAAAGATTCCTACCCCAAAAATGTTCTATGCAGTGGCAAAAATTCAAAATCCAAAGGGATTGCGGGATTATGCGAAGTCTTTAATCAAAGGGAAAATGAAAAAAATATTTGATAAAGATCCAAAGTCAGAAGAAAAGCCAAATCCTGACGAAAAGGTAAAATCAGAAGAAAAATCATAAATAACAGGTCTAAAGGAAACCATTTAAAAAGAGGTTTCTATATTTTCCAGGTGTAATTCCGGTTTCCGACTTGAATTGCCGTATAAAGTGTTCCGTATGTTTGTAACCACAAAGGCTGGCAATTTCTTCAATGGATTTACTTGTTGAAAGAAGCAATTCGGATGAAGCCTGAATACGACTTTTGATCATATCACTGATACAGGGAGTGTTAAAATAATGTTTGTATATGTTATGCAGATAGCCTTTGCTTATGCTTAACGTATCAGCCATTATTTCAACACTCCATTCTTTTTCCGGGTGGGCGTAGATGCTGTTACGAAGTGAAACCAGGTCGCGGTAAAGCGGCGAATAACTGACGAGACTGATTTCATCAGAGAGTTTGTCCAAAAGTGCAGATGTAAGATTGTGTATAATGGTATCCCTATGTGGATTAACACCATAAAATTCGTTGCAGATAATCTGAAAAAGACTATAGTAGTCATTCGGTTTGTGAAGTAAAATGGGCATACCGAAAGGAAACTGTTCACAGCCAAGCGGCTGGTTTGAGCAGATATGAGCCCAGTCATTGACATAGATATTACTATGAGCAGCGTATGCATGTGGCTGTCCAGGGTTGAATAAGACAGCCGTTCCAGGTGGAGTAATCTGCCATTCATGATTGACAAGAAATCTTGCAGAAGTTTTTACAAATAAAAGTAGATAACATGGATACCCATGAAATCTGTCAACAGAAAAAGAGGAATCGTGAGTCCCATCGACTCCAATTGTATTTATGGATAACATTTTAAATTCTCCTTTAGCAAAAAAATATAATATTCACTTTAAAATTTAGTACGAAATGAATTACGTTATTACCTATAAAAAATATAAAGATATGAGTATAGATCAATTTAATAATAGAATATTCAATTGAAGAAAAAAAGTCAATGTTATATTATACACTACGAAAAATCATTTTTTCACACAAAAAATACGTTGGAAAGTAGAGAAAATATGGCAAGGACAGTAAAAGACTTTAATGAGGATTGGTTATTTTGTAAAATAGCAGACAGGCAAGGCTATGGACAGGGGCTTATAGATAGTGTGTGGGAGAAAATTAACCTTCCGCATACATGGAATCTTATAAAAGAGTATTCAATAAAGAATTTGCAAAAAACAGATAAAAAAAATTATGATGGCGGACAGGGTATCTATCGAAAAGTCTATGTATTTGATACGCTCACGTATTTCAAAAAACATGTATATATAGAATTTGCCGGGGCAAATATGATAACAACATTATATATAAATGGAAAAATGGTAGGGGTACATAAGGGTGGATATGCGAAATTCCGATTTGAGATTACACAATATATCAGATATGAGGAAGAAACAATTGTAGAAGTTTTCGTAAATAATTCCAGATCATTAGAAGTTGCACCACTGTGGGAAGAGGGCGATTTTACTAAGTTTGGAGGTATTTATAGAACAGTCTCCCTGATTGTAGTAGAAGATCTTCATGTGGATTTGGATGATTATGGTTCAGATGGGGTTTATATATCATACGATGTGGATGATTATAGTTATTATAGTCCCTGCGTTGCATTTTCGGTAAAAGTAAATCTTACAAATAAAAGAAAGCAGATGGCATCACCGAAAGTAAATGTGATTGTTTTGGATGCAAGTGGAAATCCAGTCACGGAAAATCATGTAGAATGCACGATAGAGCAAGAGAATGTGAAATCAGTGACTATTTCAGATAAAATAAAAAATGTACATCTCTGGCAGGGAAAAGACAATTCCTATTTATACCGTTTTAAAATTGAAATATTAGAAAACGGGCAACAAATAGATACGATTTGTGTTACGACAGGATTTCGGACATGCGAAATAAAAGAAAACAGTTTTTATCTGAATCATAAAAAATATAACATTTATGGCATAAATTACCATCAGGATAGCTATGAGAATGATTGGGCAATGACAAATGAACAGCGTGACAGTGATTACGATATGATGGAGGAACTAGGAGTAACCGCGGTAAGAATGGCACATTATCAGCATGATTCATATGAGTATGAATTATGTGATAAAAAGGGATTTTTGGTATGGTCAGAAATACCATTGATTAATCATACAAAAATAAATGAACATAAAGTGCATTGGCAAGAATTTTCAAAGAATATAAAACAGCAGATGACAGAGCTGATCCGGCAGAATTATAACCATCCATCAGTCATATTCTGGGGGTTGTCAAATGAACTTTATGATACGGATGAAGAAACTTGCCAGCTTTATGAGGAATTGTATCAGATTGTACAAAAAGAGGATGATTCAAGATATACGATATATGCAGATAACCAGGGAACAGCAGAGATTATAGCAAGATCAAAGAAGGTAGATCTGGTTGGATTTAACCGCTATGATGGATGGTATTATACGCATTGCGGGGAAATGTGCAGTTGGATTGAAAAAGTGATTGCAAAATCAGGCAAAAATCCATGTATAAGTGAGTACGGTGCAGGTGGAGCAGTAACACAGCATATAGAACAGCCGAAGCAGGAAGATATTGAAGCGAACGGAGATATGCATTATGAAGAATACCAGTCTTCCTATCACGAAAAAAACTGGGTTGATATAGTAACCAGTCAAAATGTCTGGGGGAGCTTTATCTGGTGCATGTTTGATTTCGCTTCTTATGAAAGAAACGAAGGGGATACCGTAGGAGAAAATGATAAAGGACTTGTAACCAGAGACCGAAAGGTACGAAAAGATGCGTTTTATTTCTACCAGTCTGTATGGAATGTTACGCCAATGGTTCACATCACTGGTTCACGTTTTTTAAAAAGACCCAAAATTGTACCAGAAATTAAGATATATTCCAATGCAAGCAAGATAGAATTGTTTGTGAATGAAAAATCAGTCGGAGTACAGAATGCATCAGAACTGAAATATTTTCAGAAAACCATATTTATGTTTTATGACATAGAAATTAAAGAAAATGAGAAAAATGTAATACGAGCCTTAGCATGGTTTTTAGATGGTGAGAAGCTTGAAGATAACGTGTGCTGGGAAGGATTTTTATAAAAACACATTGACAATCGTCTATATACCGTTCATACTTAGGACATAGACGATTATCTATATCAAGTACTTGACATTGTTTCGCAATTGTCGAAAAAGATATAAGATTGAGAGGAAGTATAAATGGATATGGATGTAGATTATGCAGCTGTATTTAAAGCATTAGGGGATTCTACCAGACTAAAAATTATAGAAATGCTATCCTGCGGTGAACTTTGCGCATGTGATATTTTGGAAGCGTTTGAGATCACACAGCCAACATTATCTTATCATATGAAGATATTAATAGAATGCGGGCTTGTAAAAAGTAAGAAAGAAGGATCCTGGATCCGGTACAGCAATCATACCGCACACATCGAAAACATAAAAAATTACTTGAATCATATTACAACAGAACAAAAAAACTGCATTTGTAAAACTGTGAAGGAGGGTAATCGGTGCGAATAATTATAATTGGTGCAGTGGCAGCAGGAACATCAGCGGCAGCAAAGGCAAGAAGAAATGATGAGGACGCAGAGATCATAATCTATGACAAAGATAGTTTTATCTCATATTCCGGCTGTGGAATGCCTTATTACATTGGTGGAGAGGTAGAAAGTGTTGAGCAACTTACACCACGCGATTCTGCATTTTTTAAAAGTAAATATAATGTAGATATTTTCATAAGACACGAAGTACTCTCAATTGATCCAGGTAAGAAGATTCTGCAGATAAAAAACATACAAACAGGTGATATTATTCAGGATTTCTATGATAAGCTTGTTATAGCAACAGGTGCATCTGCAATCGTACCGCCAATCAAAGGGGCAGATCAAAAGAATGTATTCACATTACGAAACATTAGTGATATGAAACAAATCAAAGCCTATATGAACGAAAATGCACCAGGATCAGCGGTAATTGCAGGGACTGGATTTATAGGACTGGAAGTATGCGAGAACTTAAAAGAACTTGGTATAGAAGTTACGCTCATAGAGAGACTCCCACAGGTAACGCCAGGATTGGATAAAGATATGGCAGTATATGTGGAAGAACATTTAAAGAAACATGGTGTGAAGCTTTTTAAAGGGATATCAGTTGTTGAAATAAGAGAAAATAAAGTAATTCTGGAAGACAACAGCGAAGTAGAAGCTGATTTTGTAATTCTTTCTACGGGAGTAAGACCGAATACTGAGCTTGCAGTAAAAGCTGGTATCGAACTTGGAATCACAGGAGCTATAAAAGTTAACGAGAAAATGATGACGAATGTGAAGGATATCTATGCTTGTGGGGATTGTTCGGAACAATTTCATGTGGTTACAAGAAAACCAGTATACCGCCCAATGGGATCTACAGCCAATAAGACAGGAAGAATCTGTGGGGATGTCATAACAGGTGGAAATTTATCATTTAAAGGCATTCTTGGAACTGGAATTTTCAAGGTTTTTGATATGACAGTAGCGCTTACCGGTTTATCGGAAAGAGAAGCAAAACTGGAAGGATATTCGGTTGTAGTCTGCCATAGTATGAAACCAAATAAGCCAGAGTATATGGGTGGAAAAGAAATGCTCATCAAAGGAATTGCAGATAAAGATACCAAAAGACTTTTAGGTGTTCAAATTGTAGGATTCGAGGGCGTTGATAAAAGAATCGATGTATTTGCTACAGCAATTACCTATAAAGCACAGGTGGAGGATTTGTTTCATCTTGATTTGGCGTATGCACCACCATTTTCAACAACCAAAGATCCAGTAATGTATACAGGCATGATCTTAGAAAATGCAATTCAAACAAATAGAAAGCTTATATCATCAGAAGAACTAAAAGAATTGATTGCATCTGGTAAGAAGTATCAATTAATAGATGCAAGAGTAGCTTCACAATATGAGAAGAATCATATAGAAACAGCTATCAATATACCGCATACGAAATTAAGAGAAGAAATGGACAAATTAGATAAACAGGTACTCACGATAACCTATTGCAATAAGGGCGTTACAGGGAATGCAGCACAGAATATTCTATTAAATAATGGTTTTTGTGAAGTCTACAATTTGTCTGGCGGGCATAGGAATTACAGAAAATAAAAAGGAGCGTATGAAAATGAAGCAGGAAAAAAAGGGGAAGCTATCCTTTCTTGACCGTTTTTTAACATTGTGGATATTTGTGGCAATGGGAGTCGGAATTTTTGCTGGATTTTTATTTCCAGGTCTTGGGAAAGCACTGGAGGGAATGAGTACAGGAACGATTTCCTGGCCAATTGCAATCGGCCTGATTATTATGATGTATCCACCATTAACAAAAATAAAATATGAAGAAATCGGAAAAGTTGCAGGAAATAAAAAAGTTCTTGCACTATCCCTGATTCAAAACTGGATTGTAGGACCAATATTAATGTTTACACTTGCAGTTTTATTGCTGCCAGATATGCCCAATTATGCAATTGGATTAATTATGATAGGTCTGGCACGCTGCATTGCGATGGTGATTGTATGGAATACACTTGCAAAAGGGGATAATGAATATTGTGCAGGATTGGTTGCATTAAACTCTATTTTTCAGATATTCTTTTATTCGGTCTATATTTATCTGTTTGTCACGGTCTTGCCAAAATGGTTAGGACTATCCTGGGGTGGGCAGGTAATCAATATTTCCATATGGGATGTAGCAAGAAGTGTACTGATTTATCTTGGAATACCGTTTGCAGCAGGATTTATAACTAGATTTTCCCTGCTACGTATCAAAAACCGGGAATGGTATGAACGGGTATTTATTCCTAGAATATCTCCAATTGCACTCATTGCATTACTTTATACGATCATTGTTATGTTTGCATTAAAGGGGCAATTTATCGTAGCGCTACCGATGCATGTGGTAAGAATTGCGATTCCACTATTGCTTTATTTTATGATTATGTTTTTAAGCAGTTTTTATATGTCCTATAAACAAGGGATAAATTACGAACAAACGGTTACGTTATCTTTTACGGCAGCAAGTAATAATTTTGAGCTTGCAATTGCGGTAGCAGTAGCTGTGTTTGGAATTTCTTCCGATCAGGCGTTTGCAGCAGTGATAGGACCTTTAATTGAAGTTCCTGTGATGATTGCACTGGTAAATCTTGCACTTTATTTTAAGAAGAAGTATTTTGTTCCAAAAAAAAATGAAAAATAGGGATTTGCGAAACAATTTAAAGTACTTGATATATTAGGTGAATTTACCAAAAGAATGGCGATTTGCCACTGCATTCGGAGCCTTCTTGTGGTAAGATTCACTTTAAAAATTCATTTAAAATGAGTTTCTCAATTGCCTAAAAAATGAAAAAGAAAATCAAGGAGATGTATGATGAAGACAATGAAAATATATGAACCAGCAATGTGTTGTTCTACAGGACTTTGTGGTGTTGGAGTCGATGAGGAATTATTAAGAATTTCTACAGTATTAAATGCACTTAAGAACAACGGAGTGCAGGTGGAACGGTTTAATCTCTCCAATGCACCACAGGAATTTGTAACAAATAAAACAGTAAATAATTACTTGAAAGAACATGGTGCAGATGGATTACCAGTCGTTGTTATGGAGGATGAAATCATAATTACGGGGCGATATCCATCGAACACAGAATTTGCAACATTGCTGGAGGTACCAAAAAGTTTTACTGGAGAAAGACCAAGCCCGGTGGAACCTGCAGATAAGAACGATACATCGTGTGGATGCTCAGGTGAAAATGGCTGCTGTTAATTTATATTGAACGTATATACAAAACTCAAAGGAGTGAAACAAATCAGAATGGAAAATGTGAAAATAGAAAACGTAGCACGTACAAAATATCTTTTTTTTACAGGAAAAGGAGGCGTTGGAAAAACGTCAACTGCATGTGCTACGGCAGTATCCCTTGCTGATTCTGGAAAAAAAGTTCTCTTAATCAGCACGGATCCAGCATCAAACCTGCAGGATGTATTTCAGACGAAATTAAACAACAAAGGTGTAAGTATTGATGGAGTTCCAGGTCTTGTCGTAGCAAATCTGGATCCAATTGAAGCAGCTGCAGAATATAGACAGAGCGTAATCTCACCATTTATAGGCCAGCTGCCGGCTGCAGTGTTAAAAAATATGGAAGAACAGCTTTCTGGTTCCTGCACTGTTGAAATTGCTTCTTTTAATGAATTTTCTAAATTTATAACAGATGAAAAAGTGGAAAATGATTATGATTTTATCCTGTTTGATACTGCACCAACAGGGCATACATTGCGGCTGCTGGGACTTCCATCGGCATGGAGTAATTTCATCAGTGAAAGTACACATGGAGCGTCTTGTCTGGGACAGTTATCCGGATTAGAAAGTAAAAGAGAGATTTATAAGAAAGCAGTAGAAACCTTATCGAATGGTAGTCTTACAACTCTAATTTTAGTTTCAAGGCCGGAAGTAACACCTCTAAAAGAAGCCGCACGAGCTTCATTGGAGTTGGCAGATATTGGTGTGAAAAATCAAATGCTGATAATAAATGGTATCCTGACATCCTATGATGATACGATTTCAAAAAGCTTATATAAAAAGCAACAGGATGCACTAGAAAACATGCCAGAACAATTAAAAAAATTAAGTATGTATTCTATCCCTCTTAGGGCGTATAATATTACAGGAATAGAAAACGTAAGAACTCTGTTCGAGAAGGATAGTTATGCAATTAGAGAAGAAAAAATAAATGCTGAAATTATTCCAGGTCTTAAATGTGTAATCGATGATTTATATAATACAAATAAGAAAGTTATCTTTACTATGGGCAAAGGTGGAGTTGGAAAAACTACAATAGCCGCATCCATAGCACTTGGACTAGCAAAAAGAGGAAAAAAAGTACATTTAACAACAACGGATCCTGCAGCTCACCTTAAATTTGTAATAAACGAGACAGATAAAATTACAATGAGCCATATCGATGAAAAAAAAGAACTTAAAAAATATCAGCAGTTGGTACTTAAAAAAGCGGCAGAAACGATGTCTGCGGAAGATATGGCATATATTGAAGAGGACTTAAAATCTCCTTGTACCCAGGAAATTGCTGTATTTAGAGCATTTGCAGATGTTGTAGAAAAGGCGCAAGACCAGATCGTTGTAATTGACACTGCACCAACAGGGCATACGCTTTTACTTCTTGATTCCACACAAAGCTACAACCAGGAAATCAAGCGTTCCCAGGGTGATATTCCTGAATCTGCAAAAAAATTATTGCCAAGATTACGCAATAATCAGGAAACAGAAGTTATTATTGTAACGCTTGCAGAAACAACCCCCGTATACGAGGCTTTACGCTTGGAGGAAGATTTAAAGCGTGCAGGAATAGCTACAAAATGGTGGGTAATAAATTCTTCGATTTATAGAACAGGAACTACAAATAAATTACTTTTAGCAAAAGCAAGTAATGAAATTGAATGGATAAATAAGGTGGATGAGCATTCAAATGGAAACTTTGCAGTCATTGAATGGAAAGCAGATGAAATAGGAAACAACACGCTTGGTCAGTTTGATAAAGACTAGAAACAGGATAGTATTGTAATGCTGGAATAAGAAACAGATACATAAATCTACTTTAGGAGCGAAAAACATGAATTTTGCTGGTAACCTTTTAATGAACCTATATTCCATGACAATACTAATCATTTTATTTCTTCAATTGAAAAAGCAGGATACAAAAGATTCACTGGAATATAAGCTTTATAAGATGATGATACAAACAACATTTTTATTGATTACCATAGACATACTTAGCAGAATCGATAGCAGAAAAGGTATCATATATTATTATTTTAATCATTTTGGAAATTTTATGATTTTTGCACTAAACCTTGTAATTCCGTCTTTATGGCTACTGTATGTATATATGCAGGTATATCAAGAGGATGTCCGAATGAGAAGGTTGTTTTATGGATTAGTCGTATTGAACATTATAAATATAGGCATGGTGATAGCTTCACAATTCAAAGGCTGGCTTTACTATTTTGATGCAAAAGGTGTTTACCACAGAGGAGTATTTTATGCGATTCCTGTTATAACTACAGTCATATTAATAACGTTGTCTTATAAGATAATCATACAAAACAGAAAACGAATCGAACGAAAACAGGTATTTACGCTTGCTTTCTTTGCAGTTTTACCATGTGCAGGCATCCTTCTTCAGATTTTGTTTTTGGGAATATCACTCATATTAAATTTCCTTGTACTTTCTTTTTTACTGGTTTTTTTAAATATTCAAAATTACAATATCTATACAGATTATTTAACCGGTGTGTATAACCGTAAAAAATTTGATTTGTTTTTAGGCGAGAAAATCAAGGCAATTACAGAAAACAAAACGTTTTCAGCAATATTATTAGATGTAAATGATTTTAAAAAAGTAAATGATACATATGGGCATATTATTGGCGATCAGGCATTAAGGATGTCAACCAGGCTACTTGGCAGCTGTTTAGGAGTCAATGACTTTATCGCACGGGTAGGTGGCGATGAATTTTGTGTTATTTTAGACACCTCAAAGCAAAGTGAATTAGAAGATACCGTCCACAGAATTAAGAAATGTTTTGCCACATATAATGAGACCAAAAATCAACCTTATGAGCTTTGTTTTAGTATGGGGTATGCTGTTTACGATTTTCATAAGGCAATGAAAATGGAAGAATTTTTTAAAGAGCTTGATGACTTGATGTACAAGAATAAACAGGGTAAAAAATATAACCCTAAAATGGTATTAATTACGGATTGAAAGTACTATGGTATGAAGCGTATAGTAGATATAATGACAAAAACAGAGACATCGGAACGCAGCGAGGCAAAAGCATAAAGCTTAGCCTCGTTTTGCGTTTCAATCAATCATTTTTTGAAGGGAAGGAGAGGGTAATATGAAAGAAAAGGGAAAAAAAGAAAAGAGAAAGAAAGTAAAACAAACAAAGATGCAGACAAAAGTTCTTTTGCTCACATTTATTCTCACATTGACATTAAGTGTTCTAATTGGAATTACTGCTTATACTTCTATTGGAAAAATGGGAGAAAATGATGTTGGAAAAAAAGCACTCTGCATTTCCCAATCGGCTTCTACTATGATAGATGGAGATAAATTTGAAGCATTGGCAAAAAGCCAGGATAAGACGGAAAGCTTTTATACTGAAACAAATAAGGAACTGAATAAGATAAAAAATAAAACAGGATGCACTTATTTGTATACGCTGGCTTTAAAAGACAGTAAAAATGTGTTTTATATCTGTGATGGCTCAGATCCAAACGGAAAAGATTTCTCACCACTTGGTTCCACCGATACACTTTCTACTTATCCAGCGCAGTTAAAAGACTGCTTTACAAGTGGAAAAGATATTTATTCGAACGTATATGATGGAGGAAGCTGGGGAAAACTAGCTTCAGGTTTTACAGTAATCAAAAATTCGAGCGGGAAAATTGTAGGCATTGTAGGATGTGATTATTCCGCTCAGTCGATACAGTCCTATATATCTACTTTCAGAACAGAGATTATTGTAATTAGTGTGATTCTTGTACTTATTGCAATGTTGCTGCTTTCTATTTTGTTAAATCACCTGTTTTTGCCGGTGAAGCGTATCGTTGAAAAAATCAGAAAAGTGCAGGAGGGGAATCTTACCATTGATTTTGAGACCATATCTCAGGATGAAATTGGATTGATCAGCCTGGAACTACAGCAAATGACTTCTTCTCTTCGTGAAATGGTGGGGACAGCACAAAAATCAGCAATGACATTGATCCAAACTTCTCAAAGTATTCGTGAGTCAGCGGATAATTCATTAAAATCCTATAAAGATGTTTCAAATGCAATTGAAGAAGTTGCACAAAGTGTATCCAATCAGGCGAGAGATGTAGAAACGGGAAATGAAAGTGTTTCCAATATGGTAGAAATCATCGAAGAAAATAAAAAGCTGCTGGAAATTATGAGTGGACGTATGCAGCAGATGGAGACAAACAAACATCAGGGATTATCCTGTATGGATTCTCTTATTAGCATATCAAAAGAAAATGATACATTTATTGGATCCGTAGAGTCTGATATGAAAAAAACGAGAGAAAGTGCAAAACAGATTAATGATATTTGCAGGAATATACAGGCAATTGCTGCTAAAACAAATATTTTGGCTTTAAATGCTGCAATTGAAGCAGCAAGAGCGGGAGAAAGCGGAAAAGGTTTTGCAGTAGTTGCTTCTGAAGTTCGTATACTTGCAGAACAATCGGATTTGTTTGCAAAGGAAATTGATTCCATGGCTGAAAATCTGGAATTCAATTCACAAAGTACAATGGAAAAAATGGAACATTATCTCATGGCAATACAAAAACAGGATACAGAAATTAAAAATACAAAAAGCAGTTTTGAAAAAATCAGTGAATCCGTATTAGATATGAAAAAGGATATGAATCACATGAATGAATGTTCTCAAAAACTAGAAGGAAAGAAAGAGGATGTTGTTCAGATTCTGGAGGATTTATCAGCGATTGCACAGAATAATGCAGCAGTCACAGAAGAGACGACAGCTTCCGTTGATTTACAACTCCAAAATATTGAATGGCTTCAGGAACATGGACGTGAACTAACAGATATTGCAGATGAATTAAAGAAAAACATTTCAGGATTTCATGTAGAGTAGTTTGAATATAAAGTATAGTATAAGAGAATGCGTTTATTTTTTTGTTAAGGCGAACCAGATATCTGGTTCGCCTTAGTTAATAGCATTATATTTATAGTATGATATGCAGCATATTGTATTTTCGCACAAATCATGAAGCAACACGCAAGAAATGCTGATTAATTTGGATAATATTATAATATTTACTTCTAAGTTATCATAATATTGAAAAGGTTAACTAATTACAACAAAAACATATAAATAAAAAGATTATAAAAAAATGAAGTATTATATAAATAACAATACACAAATTATTAAAAAATAATGCGAAAAAATATGCACAATATGATAAAATGAAAAATATAAAAATCTATATCAGTAATTTAGGAGGAATTTCTATGAAGGAAAGTGAAAAAGAAATGGAAAAATCACCTGCAAAGCTGATTGATGAGCGCATTGCAACACTAAATGACTGGCGAGGTGAGATGTTATCAAAGATACGTAATATCATTAAAGAAGCAGATCCGAATATCGTAGAAGAATGGAAATGGCGTGGGACGCCAGTCTGGTACCATGAAGGAATGCTTTGCACAGGAGAAACTTATAAGAGTATTGTAAAAGTAACTTTTGCAAAAGGCGCAAAGCTTATGGATAAAGCGCATCTTTTTAATTCAAGTATGGAAGGAAATGCCAGGCGCGCAATTGATATCCAGGAAAAAGACCTGTTAGATGAAGAAGCGCTTTTAAATTTACTAAAAGAAGCTATGCTTCTAAATGAAATAGAAAAAAGTAGCAAGAAGAAAAAATAGATGTTGTTTTGGTTAAAAGAAGAATTGTGTAACAGGATGGATAAGAAATGAGCATATGAGAAGAAAAGAGGAATAGTATGCATTTAATATTAATCAGACATGGTTCACCAGATTATAGCGATGTAGAAAAACGTCATTATATTGGACAGGGAAGGGATTTGGCAAAGCTTTCAGAAGAAGGAATCGCTCAGGCAGAAGCACTTTCAAAAGATGAGCGTTTGAAAGGAGCAGACTTGATTTTGTCATCTCCTTACACAAGAGCATTGGAAACAGCGGCGATTATTTCAAAAAATTTAGGACTTAGTATAGCAGTTGAGACAGATTTGCATGAATGGATGCCAGATACAACATTTCAGTTTTCTGGACCAAAGTATTTTGAAGCAATACGAAAAGAAATGATTTTACAGAAAGGAGTTCATACACCTGAGTGTACCTATCACTGGGAAAGTATGGAAGACTTGGGAAAAAGAGCATTTTCTGTTATAGAAAAGTATAAAGAGCATGAAAAAATTATTGTTGTATGCCATGGAGTTCTGATTCGGCAGTTTCGGAATTTAGAAGACATTCCACCATGCAGTATTGTAGCGTATGAATATGATGAAAATTCTACCTATTTAGGATGGATGGAGCATGCAGGAGAAAATTATACCAAAAAAGAATCTACATCAGTAGAGGAAAAAGTGCAGAAAAAATAAACGAGTAAAGAAAAAAAGCAAGAACAAATACATAGAACAAACATGGATAAGAGAAAAAAGCACTATTTATTAGAACTGCTTATAAAAACGATTAATATAATCTATAGGTAAATGCCTGAAATACGCAACTTCTATATTGTGACTGTAAAGAAAGTACACTATAATTTAATAGGAAGACTTATGAAAAATAAAAATACTTAAGATGAGGCTAAATGTTTTCAGTATAATTATTTGGATATGAATTTTCCTAAAAAACAATGTAGGAGTTGTAGAAAATGGAAAAATTTTTTAAATTAAAACAGTATGGCACGGATGTGAAAACAGAAGTGATTGCTGGTCTTACTACTTTCTTTACGATGGCGTATATTATCTTCGTAAACCCAAGTATATTGCAGTTAGCAGGAACAGCAAAAAACCCATTTGATCCACAGGGTATCTTTGTAGCAACGATTATCTCTGCCTGCGTGGGAACATTGGTAATGGCATTATTTGCAAATGTACCATATGCATTAGCGCCAGGTATGGGATTAAACGCATTCTTTACATTTACCGTATGCGGAACCATGGGATTTACATGGCAGGAAGCTTTAGCTATGGTATTTATCTGCGGTATCGTAAATATTATTATTACAGTAACAGGACTTCGTAAAATCATCATTACAGCATTGCCTTCAATTTTACAAAAAGCAATCAGTGGTGGTATTGGTCTTTTCATTGCATATGTTGGAATTAAAGATTGTGGTCTTTTGAAATTTACAGTAGATCCAGGAAAATATCAGTTCTTTGGAAAAACACCAGCAGACGCAACCGTTGTTGCAAATGCTTCTGCTGTACCAGCATTGGTTAATTTCTCAAATCCAGCAGTACAGTTAGCATTACTTGGAATTATTATTATCCTGGTTCTTATGATTTTGAACGTAAAAGGTTCTATCGTAATTGGTATCGTATCAATTACAGCACTTTGTTTTATTGAAATCGCTTGTGGTGTAAATCCACAGGACTTTGGCTTTGCAGCAAAAAATTCTCATGAATTTTTCTCCTCAGCCAATATTTCACTTGCAGGAATCGGTTCTTCCATTGGAGCAGTAAGACATACTGCATTTAAAATGGATTTTGCTGGTTTATTTGGAAGCGGAAGTAAATTCATCCTTGCAATTACAGCGATGATTGCATTTGTACTTACAGATATATTTGATGCACTTGGAACATTTATTGGAACAGGACGTCGTTCTGGAATCTTTGATGCAGAAGATGAAAAGCTTATGATAGAAGGACATGGAGTAAAATCACGTTTGGATAAAGCTTTATTTGCAGATCTTAGTGCAACAATCGTAGGTTCTTTCTTTGGAACATCAAATACAACAACTTATGTAGAAAGCTCTGCAGGTATTGCAGCAGGTGGAAGAACAGGTTTGACATCGGTTGTTACAGCTGCTATGTTTGCAGTATGTTTGATTTTCTCCCCAATTATTGGTATGATTCCGACAGTTGCAACAGCACCAGCGTTAGTAGTTGTAGGTATCTTAATGATGTCTTCTATGGGAGAAATTGATTGGAAAGACTTTAGTGCAGCAGCAGTTGCATTCCTTACAATTGCCATGATGCCATTTGCTTATAGTATTACAACAGGTATTTCTTTTGGATTCATCAGCTATGTATTAGTACATCTTGTAAAAAAAGAAGGAAAGAAAATTCATCCGGTTATTTACCTGTTTACAATATTGTTTATCTTGAACTTTATCTTACTCGCAGCTAGAAATATATAGTAGAAATTGAATTTTAGACAATCACTTGAAAGAATATTTTCATAAAAGTGTTATTTCAAAGCTATTTTTTAAAATGAATTAAAAGCAGATATATAAATGATTGAAAAATGAAATAAAACAAAATTTAATACAAACGAAAAAAGTATCCTGAAACAATCTTTATGATAGGATACTTTTTTGTTATATAGGTAGTTTTACAAGTGCCTGTTTTAGTTATATAGGTGGTTTCGCCATTATATATTTTTTTGTTATAGAAAGAAAAGATTCAAAAAAATTAGAAAATTTAAAGTGAAAAACACCTTGAAGAAAACGGTTTCAAATATTATACTTAAGTTTATTAAAAAGATAAAACCTGTAAAGAAGGTGAAAAAAATGGGAAAAGAACGAGTTAGTATCTACAATATAGCAAAAGAAGCAGGAGTATCGCCTGCAACAGTTTCACGAGTATTGACTGGAAATGCCAGAGTAAGCGTTGAAAAGAAAGAAAAAGTAGAAGCTATTATTAAAAAATATGATTTTAGACCAAATGCGATGGCACAAAGCTTAAGTAATACAAAATCAAAACTGATTGGTTTTCTGACCCCGGATATTCGAAATCCATTTTTTGCAACAATAGCAGTAGAATGTGAAAAAGCAGCCAATGAGAGAGGCTACAGTCTTTTACTGAGCAACTATTTAAATGACATGACATTGCAGGAAAGTCATTTACAGAAAATGATTGAAATGAGGGTAGATGCGCTCATTATGATGGGTGGAAAAGTAGATGAGCTGGTATCAGATGAAGATTACGTGGAAAAAATCAACCAGATTACAGATATGATTCCAACGGTCATAACCGGGAAATTGGATGGAAGTGACTGCTATCAGGTGAATATTGATCAAAGTAATGCAATGGAAGAGGTTATGGAATATTTAATTGAAAATGGTCATGAGAAAATCTATCTTCTTGGTGGAAGAAAAGAAGTAAATTCAACCTATGTGAAAAGGATTCGTTATCGAAGTTCGCTGAGAAAACATGGAATTGAGTTTCATCCGGAATATATGATGGAATCGAAAGATTATGGTATTGAATCAGGTTACTCGTTAATGAATGAAATTTTTGAGATGGGAGTCGAACTGCCAACGGCGATTGTTGCAATCAATGATTTTACAGCAATTGGAATTATGCAGTCGATTCGGGAACATAATGTAAAAATGCCAGAAGATATATCCATTGTAAGCTTTGATAATTCTTTCCTTGCAGCAACACAAATTCCAAGACTGACAAGTATGGGATATGATTACGTAAGGTTTGGGGAAGCACTTGTAGAAACGGCAATTGAAGCAATGGAAGAGCAACATCCTAATAAACTAACATTGATACAACCAGAGCTTGCAATTCGGGACTCTGTAAAACTGCTGGAACGAAGGACTTAGATCAAAGAAGGAATCAAAGCAAAGAAGGAATCGAAGTAATGAAAGCATGAAAGCAAAGAAAAATAAGTACAAGGGTGTAAATGATTTTAGATATTAGAATAGAAAGTTACATAAATGTACATAATGCACAAAAGCAACACATGAAATAATTAAAATGTGACGAAAATAATAAAATAGTTTCGAAACTATATTGACAATGTTTGAATATGTACTATAATTCAATATATGAAAAGGGTTTCAGAAACAAAATAAATAAAAAACAATTTGGATAAGTAAAATATTTAAGAAAAAATTGAATAACAAAAGAAGCATGTTAGAGTGAATGATTTGAAATGGAACAAAAATGCTGGATATATGGGAATTTTAAAGGTAGGAAACAAATCTGTAAAAAAGGTATGTAGAAAAACTTTGTAACAACTTATATAATCCAGCTATTATTTTACCAACTATGAAACCGGTTTCATTTCACAAGGGAGGAACGTGGCAAAAGATGAAAAAAGAATCACAAAATGAAGTGGCAGTTTTAAAACCCCACAAAAAGCCAGTAGGAGCAATACTAAGAGACAATAAGACATTAATGTTGATGTGTTTGCCAGCTGTTTTGTTTTTTATTGTATTTGCATACTGTCCATTACCGGGAGTGTATATTGCATTTACGAACTATAATTTTCGGGATGGAATATTTGGAAGTCCCTTCGTTGGACTTGATAACTTCAACTTTTTGATTTTATCTGGACAATTGTGGCAACTTACAAGAAATACGATTTTGTACAATATAGTTTTTATTGTACTGGGAAATATTTTACAGATTACATTGGCACTTATGCTAAATGAAATAAGAAATAAATATTTTAAAAAAGTTTCTCAGACCATTATGTTTTTACCATATTTCATATCGGTAGTTTTAATTGGAGCAATTGCTTTTAACATTTTAAATTATGATACAGGTGCCTTAAACACACTTTTAAAAGCAACCGGTGGCAATCCACTTAAGATATACAGCATGGCAGGTGTTTGGCCGTTCATCATTATTTTTTGTCAGATGTGGCAGCAGACAGGATATGGTTCAGTTGTATATTTCGCAGCAATCTGTGGAATTGATTCAAGTATGGTAGAGGCGGCAGAAGTGGATGGGGCAACGAGCTGGCAGAGAATCCGTTATATTCTTTTGCCAAGTTTAAAACCAACATTTATTATCCTTTTGCTTTTTGCACTTGGTGGAATTATGAAAGGTAACTTTGGATTATTCTGGAACCTGGTTGGAAACAACTCACAGTTATTTGGATCAACAGACATTATAGAAACAGCAGTTTACCGGATGATGATGTCTCAAAATAATTTTTCGACATCTTCGGCAGTTGGTTTATATCAGTCTATATTTGGATTTGCCCTGGTAATGTTTAGCAACTGGGTTGTGAAACGCATTGATCCGGAATATGCATTATTCTAGAAGGAGGAAGAAAGATGTCTCGACAGAAAAACAGAATTAAACATGACAGAGGAACAATGACATTAAAAGCAATTTCCTATACGTTCGTCACTTTTTTTACAATCATTTGTCTTCTTCCATTTATTCTTATCATTTCTGCATCTTTTAGTACAGAAACGGTTATCAACCAGCAGGGATTTGGTCTCTGGCCAAAAGGGTTCACCTTAAATGCATATAGTTGGGTTTTTAAATATCCCAAAATGATTATAGGCTCTTATGCGGTGACAATTATTATGACAGTCTTAGGTACGATTATTGGAGTATTTATTATTGCCATGACAGGTTATGCATTGCAGAGAAAAGATTTCCCACTTAGAAATGGATTATCCTTTTTTATCTATTTTACAACACTCTTTTCCGCTGGAATGGCTCCAAGTTTTATCTGGGTTTCTCGATATCTGCATTTAAGAGGAAGTTATCTGGCGGTGTTCTTACAGCTTTTGATGAGTCCGTGGCTAATCATTCTAATGAAAAACTTTGCAAAATCCGTGCCATATGAAATAACAGAATCAGGAAAAATTGATGGTGCCGGAGATTTTAAGATATTTACAATGTTGATATTTCCGATGTTAAAACCCGCTATTGCAACGGTAGGACTTTTTTTAGCACTAGGTTACTGGAATGAATGGTATTTATCCTCACTTTATTTAGGATCGGCGGTTACATATAAACCACTGCAATATTATTTATACAACATCATCAATACAGCAAATGCATTAAGGGGATCGGTTGCAGGAGCAAATGTAACGATTACAGAGCTTCCTTCCAACACCTTAAAAATGGCAACGGCAGTTGTTGCTACAGGACCAATAATTTTCTTATATCCATTTGTACAAAAGTATTTTATAACAGGAATCACCGTAGGAGCAGTAAAAGGATGATAAACCATAAAGGTTTACATAACAAAAAAACATATCATGTAAAGGGAGGATTACAATGAAAAAAGGAATTTGGGCAAAACGCGCCATATCAGCACTTTTGGTTGTAACCATGGTAGGAAGTCTTGTAGGTTGCGGAGGAAGCAAAGCAACTACAGGCTCAGGAAGTACATCATCAGCTTCAACAACGAAAGTTGATACGTCAAAACATGAAGTCATTACAATGCTTGTATTGGGGAACAAGCCTACAAATGGCAGATTAGAAGCAATGCTTACACAATTGAACAAGATTTTAACAAAAAAAGCAAATGCAGAATTAAAATTAAACTACGTGGAATGGGCAGACTGGCAGACACAGTACAATGTACAGCTTCTAAGTGGAGATGATTCACTAGATATCATTTCAACGGCAACCGATTGGTTATATGCATGGGAAAACACAGAAAAAGGTGCATTTATGCCACTTTCTGAAAAAATGTTAAAAACCTATGCACCACAGACCTATGCACAGGTGCAAAAAGATAAAGACTGGGACATTTGCAAATATAAGAACCAGATTTATTTCATGCCAGAAGATCATTATACCCAGTATACAAATCATGGTATGTTTTACCGTGGAGACTGGGCAAAAGAAGCAGGTCTTGCAGATGGAACAGCAAAATCTTTTAATGATTTAACGACATATTTTAAATATATTAAAGATAATAAGGCAGGTGTAATCCCATGGGATGTATCTGGTAAAACAAGTACAGGCGGAGCATTAGAAGGATACATTCAGTCAAATAGCAATTACAGATCACTGGTTGGATGTAATGCAGGAAACTATGAATTCTGGTTTACAAGTGCAAAAGATCCATATACGATAACCTCTCCTTATATGGAAGATAAAGTAGCATATGATGCTGCAGCACTGATGAAAAAGTGGAATGACATGGGAGTTTGGAGAGAAGATGTTTTAAATTATGATGGTGATTCCAGAGAAGAACTGTATACAGGAACAAGTGGTGCAGACCAGCATCACAGCCAGACCTATTACTCTACTGTAAAACCAAACATGGACAAAAAACAACCTGGTTCCGACGCTAAAATGTATGCATTTGGTTCTGATACAAATAACATTGCAAAACCTTTAAAAACACATGGCGCAGCAGCAATCAGTGCAAATTCAAAACATCCGGAAAGAGCACTTATGGTATATGATTTATTGAGAAATGACAAAGAATGCTATCGTCTGATTAACTATGGTATTGAAGGAACTGATTATGTTGTTACTTCAGATGGAAAATTAGATTATCCAACAGGATATGATCAGAGTAAGGATGCACTTGGAACTGACTACTGGTGCGGTCGTAACGACGATTTAGAGCTTCAGAGCAACTTTACATGGACTGGAGCAAAAGATATGATTACAAAACTAAATTCCGTTGCATATGATTATCAGTTTGAAAACTTAATCATTAATAAAGATTCCATTGATGCAAAACAGGCTGCAATTGCCAATGTATTATCAGAATATATTCCACAGCTTGCTTATGGAAAATATGATGATCCAAAGAAAGCAATCGATGAAATGAGAAAGAAGATCAAAGCAGCAGGCTATGATGATGTCAAAGCTTCTATTCAAAAGGATATGGATGCATTTGTAAAAGAAAAAGGACTAAAAAAATAAAGTAAAAAGAGCAGGAAAAGAATCAGAACTAAAAATAAAACAAAAAGAGCAGGAAAAGAATCAGGATTAAAAAGTAAAGTGAAAATGCCACAAAGGAATAGTAAAAGAAAAAATGCAGTAAAATAAAGCGAATGGGGATACCAGGAATATAACATGTCATGTGTTTTTTCAGGGGAATTCCCATTCCTTATATAGGAGGAGGCAGTAGGATGAATTTTCAGATAAAGGATGATTTTTATTTAGATGATCATAAAATAAAGATTATTTCCGGGGGTATGCATTATTTTCGTATTTTACCAGAATACTGGAAAGACAGGCTGGAAAAATTAAAGGCACTAGGATGTAATACGGTAGAAACATATATTCCATGGAATTTGCATGAACCAGAGCAGGGTGCATATGCATTTGAAGGAATACTTGATATTGCACATTTTGTAAAAACAGCACAGGAAGTTGGACTTTATGTTATTTTAAGACCGTCCCCATATATTTGTGCAGAATGGGAATTTGGCGGGCTTCCATATTGGCTTTTAAAAGAAGATGGAATGAAACTACGGTGCGCTTACCCTCCTTTTTTAGAACGGGTAAAGACATATTATGAAACATTATTTAAGATTTTAGTACCGTTGCAGATTACACATGGTGGAGCAGTTATTCTAATGCAGGTTGAAAACGAGTATGGATATTATGGTGAGGATAAGGCATATCTTACATTTTTGAAAAATCTGATGATTTCTTTAGGAACGGACGTACCACTCGTGACTTCAGATGGAGCAAACGCGGAATCTTTTTCCTGTGGAGAAGTAGAAGGTGTTTTACAGACAGCAAATTTTGGCTCTGCCACAGTAGAAAAGTTTTCATTTGTGAAAAAAAAGCAAAAGGAAAAGCCACTGATGTGTATGGAATTCTGGGTAGGATGGTTTGACAGCTGGGGAGATGAAGTACATCAGACTGGAGACACAAAAGAACATGCAAAAGAGCTAGATGAAATTTTAAGACAGGGACACGTCAATATCTATATGTTTTGTGGTGGCACAAATTTTGGATTTATGAATGGTTCGAATTATTATGATGAATTAACACCAGATGTAACATCCTATGATTATGATGCATTATTAAGCGAAAATGGAGATATCACTCCAAAATATGAAGCTTTCCAAAACGTAATCAAAAAACATACCCAGTTACCAGAGGCCAGAATATTTGAAAAAGCAAACACAAAAGCATATGGAACAATTTCACTAACTAGGAAAACAGGATTGTTTGAAAATCTGCAAAACATAAGCAAATGTATAGAAAACCGATATCCGCAATCTATGGAAAAATTAGATCAGGGGTATGGATACACCCTTTATGAAAGTAATCTTAAGTATGAAACCTCCATTGAAAATATAAGGCTGATAAAAGCCAATGACAGAGCTATGATATATTTCGATGATAAAAAAGCTGCAACGCTTTATGATAGAGAACTTCTGACAACACATGAATTTATCCCTTCACTGGAACATAAAAATAAAATTCTGATATTAACTGAAAACATGGGACGAGTAAATTTTGGAGCGTATTTAGAGGAACAAAGAAAAGGCATTGATGGTGATGTAATAATCAATGGGCATAAGCATTTTTATTGGAAACAATATCCACTGGACATGAAGGATTTGTCAAAATTAGATTATACAAAACCATTACAGGAAGGTGAACCGGGCTTTTATGAATTTGCATTTGAAGTGACAGAAGCAACCGACAGCTATCTTGATATGACACAATGGGGAAAAGGCTGTGTTTTGATCAATGGATTTTTGCTTGGAAGATACTGGAACATCGGTCCACAAAAACATTTGTATATTCCCGCAGCACTTTTCCACACAGGAGAAAATAAAATCACAGTTTTTGAGACAGAAGGCATAACAAGCGATATGATTCGATTAACGGATGTGCCAGACTTAGGATAGGAAAGAGTTTGGTAATATTCACTTTAAAGTTCCATATAAAAAGAGTTTCGCAATGGTCTATATTATAAAACAGATATGGAGGATATTTTGGTGCAGGATTTTTTATCAAAAGAAGATGTCATATGGGTTCAAAACACCTTTCGAAAGATTGATGAAAAGCTAAAACAGGAAGTGTCAAGAATTGGAGATAAAATATGTTATATAGCAGAAAATGGCAGTTACGAGAAAGATTATGCAGAAATTGATATCGCATGGTGGACCAATGGATTTTTTGCGGGTATGCTCTGGCAGATTTACCAGGTAACAGGAAATGAATCTTACAAAAAGAAAGCGGTGCAGATAGAAGAAAAATTAGACCGGGCATTGGAAGAATATGAAGGTCTATATCATGATGTCGGTTTTATGTGGATGCATACTGCAGTAGCAGATTATAAACTTACAAATAATCATAAATCCTGCGTAAGGGGGCTGCATGCAGCAAATATTTTAGCAGGAAGGTATAATGTTTTAGGCGAATTTATCAGAGCCTGGAATGAAGATAAAACCGGCTGGATGATCTGTGACTGTATGATGAATTTGTCTATTTTATATTGGGCGAGTGAACAGACAAAAGATCCAAGATTTGCAGCAGTTGCAAAAAAACATGCAGATAAAACAATGGAAGTCATATTAAGAGAAGATGGCTCCGCAAATCATATTGCAATTTTGGATCCGTATACAGGAGAGCGAAAAGAGACACCCAAAGGACAGGGATTTGAAAGTGGTTCCTCCTGGTCAAGAGGACAGGCATGGATTCTATATGGATTTGCAATCAGCTATGCCCATACGAATGACACAAAATATTTAAATGCTGCAAAAAAAACAGCACATTATTTTATCGCAAATATTGCAGTAACAGATTTCTTACCATTGTGCGATTTTCGGGCGCCAAAAGAACCAGTACTTTATGATGCTTCTGCAGGTGCCTGTGCAGCCTGTGGCTTACTTGAAATTGCAAAACATGTACCAGAATATGAGAAACATTTATATGAGCAAAGTGCTCTTTTACTATTAAAAGCAATGGAGAAAAATTTTGCCAACTGGGATACTACAAAAGATGGAATATTAGGCATGGGAAAAGTTGCATATCATGAAAAAGACAAAACAAGGCAGGATTACATTGTGTATGCAGATTATTTTTTCACAGAAGCAATTTTACGTTTGATGGAGAAGGACTTTTTCATTTGGTAAATCAGGTGGAAAAAATAGAAAAGAGGCTAAAAGATGGAAAAAATCTTGAAATCAACAGCAAGCAAGGAAGAATTTGTACAGCTTATGTTTCGGGTGTTAAATCCATTAAAAAAGTATTACAGCAAAGAAAAAGCAGGTCTGAAAATAGGATATACCAGTGCGCATTATCCGGATGAAAGTGCTTGGATGGAAGGATTTTCAAGACCATTGTGGGCATTGGCACCGTATTTTGCAGGAGGGGGAAGCGATAAAGAATTTGAGGAGATTTATCGCAAAGGACTTATAAGCGGAACAAATCCAAAAGCAAAGGAATATTGGGGAACCTGTAACGATTATGACCAAAGACTGGTGGAAATGGCAGCCATTGCATATACGCTATTACTTGCAAAAGATAAAATGTGGAATCCACTTACGAAGGAAGAAAAAGAAAATATCAGCAATTGGTTAAATGAGATCAATCAAAATAAGTGCTGCGACTGCAATTGGCGTTTCTTTCAGATATTGGTAAATATTGCATTAAAAAAATGTGATATGCCTTACAGTAGTGAGGTTTTAGAAGATAGCTTAAACTTTATCGAAAGCTGTTATGTTGGAGATGGATGGTATGTCGATGGAGAAAATGGACAGGCAGATTATTATATTCCATTTGCAATGGAATTTTATGGACTGGTATATGCCGTTTTCATGGAAGACGAAGATAAGAAACGAGCAGAAGTATTGAAAGAACGAGCAGAAATATTTGGAAAAGACTTTATTTACTGGTTTTCAGAAGATGGAAGTGCATTACCATATGGAAGATCACTAACCTATCGTTTTGCACAGTGTGCATTTTACTCCATGTGTGTGGCTGCTAAAGTATATCCGTTGCCACTTTCTGTTATGAAAGGAATTATTGTACGAAATTTAGATTACTGGTTTTCCAAACCGATATTTGACCATGCGGGACTTCTTACCATTGGATATGCATATCCCAATCTGAATATGAGTGAAAGTTATAATGCACCAGGCTCTCCTTATTGGGCAATGAAAGCATTTGCATTTCTGGCTTTACAGGAAGATGACATGTTTTTTAAATGTAAAGCGAGTCCGCTGCCAGAGTTGGATGAAATAAAGTTTTTATCACATGCGGATATGATCATACAAAGAAGAAAAAATGGAAATGTCATTGCTTTTCCAGGAGGAAGATTGTTTGGGCATGTACATGGACATACGGAAGAAAAATATTCGAAATTTGCATATTCCACGAAATATGGATTCAGTGTTATGCGTTCGATGTTAAATCCACAGGAAGCAGCCCAGGATAGTGTACTTTCTTTTGAACTATTTGGGCATATTTTTATACGAGGTCAGGAAAAATATTATAAAGTCTCAGAACAGGAAATTATATCTCACTGGTCTCCAATAGAAGGAATAAAAGTACATAGTACAGTCATTCCAAAGAAAGAAGGACATACAAGAATTCATGTTATCGATAGTGAATATGACTGCATTGCTTACGATGCAGGTTTTGCGGTACCAATTATTGAGGATAGTGGCTGCAAAGTAGTCTGTGTAAAAGGGGAAGGAGAAGCAATCATCATTAAACCGGATCCAAACACCAATCTGGTTGCTTCTAAAACATGGATGCCTACTGTGAAATATCAGATTAAAAAGGGAAGAAACTTTATTGAAACAGATATTTTGTATGACTAAGATGATTTAAGAAAGGAAGTCTTAAAATGGAAGTAAGAACAGCAGCATCCCCAAAGGATGTCAGATACTATACAACCGAAAGGCTAAGAGAGGAATTTTTAATTCCGCAGATTTTTTTTACAGATGAAATAAAACTAGTCTACAGTCATATTGACCGCATAATTACAGGTGGTGCGATGCCCGTAAGCAAGAAGCTGGTATTGACAGCAGGAGAAGAACTAAGAGCGGAATATTTTTTAGAGCGTCGTGAACTGGGCGTTATTAATATCGGTGGAGCAGGTAAAATTACAATAGATGGAAAAATATACCCCGTGAAAGAAAGACAAGGCATGTATATTGGAATGGGGAAAAAAGAAATTATATTTGAAAGTATTTCGGATGAAACTCCTGCAAAATTCTATCTAAACAGTGCACCGGCTCATGCGACTTACAAAACAGTGCTAATTGTAAGAGAAGAGAAAGATATTCCAAAAGAATTAAAGAAAGAAGATGTAGTCGTTATTTTGGAAAAAAACAAAGTGGAACTAGGAAGTCTTGAAGAATCCAATCATAGAACGATTTGCAAATATATTCTGCCAGGGCAGGTAGAAAGTTGTCAATTGGAAATGGGAATGACAAGCTTAAGACCAGGAAGTGTGTGGAATACCATGCCTTGTCATACACACGACAGACGAATGGAGGTTTATCTGTATTTTGATTTACCCAAAGAAGCATTTGTTATGCATTACATGGGGGAACCACAGGAAACAAGGCACCTTGTTATGCGTAATGAGCAGGCAGTGATATCTCCAAGCTGGTCGATTCATGCAGGATGTGGATCAGAAGCATACACGTTTATATGGGGAATGGTAGGAGAAAATCAGGATTTTGATGATATGGATTCTGTTTTGATGGAAAGCATTCTATAGAGGAAGGAAAAACATGGATATGGAAATTTTAGAACAGTTTTCACTGAAAGGAAAAAATGCATTAATCACAGGGGCTTCTTATGGAATTGGATTTGCGATTGCCTGCGCATATGCAAGTGCAGGGGCAACCATTATTTTTAACGATATACGTCAGGAACTGGTGGAGCAGGGATTAAAGGATTATGAAGCAAAGGGAATCAAAGCGTATGGGTATGTTTGTGACGTTACAAAAGAAGAAGAAATTCAGGTGATGTTATCAAAAATTGAAAAAGAGACGGGAACAATTGATATCCTTGTGAATAATGCAGGAATCATAAAAAGAATCCCTATGTGTGAAATGAGCAGTGAAGATTTTCGAAAAGTCATTGATGTAGATTTGACAGCTCCTTTTCTTGTATCCAAAGCAGTCATTCCATATATGATACAAAAAGGACATGGCAAAATCATTAATATCTGCTCCATGATGAGTGAGCTTGGTCGTGAAACAGTTTCTGCCTATGCGGCTGCAAAAGGTGGATTGAAAATGCTGACAAAAAATATTGCCTCGGAATATGGGAAATTTAATATTCAGTGCAATGGAATTGGACCAGGCTATATAGCAACATCCCAGACAGCCCCATTGAGAGAGAAAAATCCAGATGGGAGCAAGAACCCGTTTGATTCTTTTATCATAGCAAAAACACCAGCAGAACGCTGGGGAACGACAAAAGATTTGATTGGACCAGCGGTGTTCCTGGCATCAGAGGCTTCTGATTTTGTGAATGGGCATATTTTATATGTCGATGGTGGAATTCTGGCTTATATTGGAAAGCAGCCTTAAGGCGAAGCAGAAAAGGGTTTCGATTCAGGAGGTACCTATGCACTCAGAAATACAAACATATACAGTAGAAATAAGAGATAAGGAAAATCAGGTAAAAGAGTCGGCAACAGGGGAAGAAGTCTTTTTATATTATACGAATTCCTATAAACAGGGAGACAGAATCTGCATCAAAGGCCAGTTAAAGGAAAGAGCGGAATTTGTCTGGCTATCGTTCGATGATGCGATAGGGAAATCACTGGTATACCTGACAGGTGATGTAACCTATATGATTCCCTTTGATGAAAAAAGATTAAATCTGTCACCAAAGGCTTTTTATGGGGAAAACCATTTGATTTTTCTAAAAAAAGCAAAGGAATTTGAAACAGCATCGTACCGTAATCTTGCAGTGAATGTCTGCGACCAGCATAAGATAAAAAATCTGTATCCGCATGCATCGGCAAATGTAGAAACACGAGGGGAAGCAGTATTTGCAGCGCAAAATGCGATTGATGGAATCACATACAACACAAGCCACGGCAACTGGCCTTATGGCTCATGGGGAATTAACCAAAGAGCAGATGCCACATTTACGCTGGATTTTGGACGGGAAATCAAAACAAATTGTATTGTGCTTTATACAAGGGCAGATTTTCCCCATGATGCATACTGGACAAAAGGAACAATTACATTTTCAGATGGCAGCAGTATAGAAGTTTCCATGGAGAAAAGTACGATTCCGCATACCTTTCAATTTGAAACAAAAAGTACAAATCATATCATCTTAAGCAATTTGATAAAGTCCAGTGACGAATCTCTGTTTCCGGCGTTGACACAGATAGAAGTATATGGATTTGAAGTGATTTAAGGAGAAACAGAGAGTAACAATCACTTAAACAGCAGCAATACAAAGGCAATAGTATTGATATAAAAAAGACAGATAATACAGCAATATTTCACAATGTTGAAATGGGTTGTAATATCTGCTTTTTTTTCTGCAATTTCTGAAGAAACTTAAAATAATCGAAAGATAAACTTAAGAAAAGTCGCAAAGAACAGAGAGTTAAAATTCTATATAATTGCTTTGGCGAATCGGATACCCGTGAGTTTCCAGACACATAAAAGGAGAAAAAGACAGCAACTGCAACGAATATTGATTTGAAAAAATACATTCAAAAGAAAAATAGCACACAATATGGACAAATTTTTAAATGAAACATGGAATTGTAATAAAATAATATACTTTCTCAATAAAATTGAAATGTTTCCATGCTATACTTATAGATATGCTTAAAGGAGTACGTAATGGCGAAATATCAAATAGATAAAGTTTTAAAAAAATATCAATTCGTAAAAATACCGTATACAAAAATAATGTTTCCATTTATCAATGCGTATTTAGCATTAGGCGAAAAAACATTTTCTTTGCCAACGGATATAAAAAGAACAAAATATAAAATAAAAGGTTATAAAGAAAACCAGATTGATATATCTGTATTTGAACCGCTGGATGCAACAGAACCGCTTCCATGTCTTTTATATCTGCATGGGGGAGGATTTTCTATGAAAGCTTCCAGACATCATTTTTCGCTGATGTGTGAATATGCAAGGCAGACTCCATGTAAAGTTGTATTTGTGGGTTATCACCTTTCACCGAAGTATGCCTATCCACATGGTTTACTAGATGCTTATGCAGCATTAACCTGGGTATATACAAATGCTTTTGACCTTGGAATCAAAAAGGAGCAGATTGCAGTAGGCGGAGATAGTGCAGGTGGAACTCTTGCGGCAGCACTTACACATATGGCACGAGATAAAGGATTTCCTAACATTTGTTTTCAGATGCTGATTTATCCAGTTATGGACATGCGTCAGCAGACAGAATCCATGGGCAGGTTTAAAGATACGCCACTTTGGGATTCCATTTTAAATCAGAAAATGTGGCACTATTACGTGAGTGATGGATTTGATAAAAGTGAAATTGCTTATATTTCTCCTGCACAGGCGGATTCCTTTTTGTATCTGCCAAGTGCCTATATTGAAGTAGCAGAATTTGACTGCTTAAGAGACGAGGGCGCAAATTATGCGAAAACACTAGAAAAAAATGGAGTTTTTGTGACCTTAAATCAGACCAAAGGAACCATTCATGGATATGATATTGCACTGAAAAGCGAAATCGTAAAACAAGCATTGGATAAGAGGATTGAGGCTTTAAGGTATGCGTTCTTTCAGCTTTAAAATAAAGATTCTTTCTTTGAAAATGCATGTTAAAAAAAAGCTATAAAAACTGTGAAAAAGCTATAAAAACCGTGAAAAACCATAGCAAGTCATAAAATCAAAAAAAGGGTGTGAATACGTGGAGAACCGCCATAGATTGACCCCATGCGAATTACTAAAAAACAAAAATAGTAAATGGGGAATAAAAAAACAGATAGTCACTTTCATATGATGAATGTGCTATCTGTTTTTTATGCTGTTAATTTAAGTCCAATAACACCTGCAAGAATCAGTGCGATGAAAAAAATCCGTTTGATATCTTTAGGCTCATTATGAAAGATCATACCAACGGCAGTACCGCCAACGGTTCCAATTCCAGTCCATACAGCATAGGAAAGTCCTATTGGAAGAACTTTCATAGCAAGATTTAAAAAGAAAATACTAAAGCCAAAACCGGCAAATAAAACAAGGTAAGATAAAATGGTTTTATTTTTCAGAGCACGGTTCATATTATCCACACCGACTACTTCAAAGCAGCCTGCTAAAATCAAAAAGAACCATTCCATTTAGAGTTCCTCCTTCTTCTCAGATACTGTCTGAGATTCTTCTTTTGTACTAAGTTTTAAACCGATGATACCGGTCAGAAGTACAGCAATAAAAAATAATTTATGGATACTGCAGGATTCACCATATACGATAATTCCAACAAGAACCGTTCCGGCTGTACCGATTCCAGTAAATACGGCATAAACAGTTGCGACTGGAATGTCTTTTGAAGAAGACATCAGCATAACAAAAGAGATAATAAGTAAAATAATAATTCCAATATAGTCAAGTGGACTGGAAGCATTTTTTAGAAGCGATGCCCATGCAATTTCAATAAGTCCAGCAATAAATACAAAAATCCAGTTTTTAGTCATAAATATGTTCTCCATTTCTAATACCACGCCAATAAATTGTCCACGAGGCTTTTAAGCGACTGTTGACTCGTGTCATTCCACCATAAAACAGTTCCACTAAAATCCCATCCAGGACACTTAAATAGGCAGTTATCGCATCTTCCTTTAAAACTTTGCTGTCTAACAGACCAGATGTATATGCTTCCTCAAAAAGTGGATCAAGGAGCACGGCTACGGAATCAAGATGTGCATAGACCTGCTGATTGATTCGGTCAAAAAAGGGAAGCGGTGGAAAAAAAGAAAAACGGAGCCAGAACTTCATTTCATTATCATTCTCATACGTAAGGACATAATGAATCAAAAAGTCATATAAAACATCAGGAAGGGATTTCCCAGCGTTTTGTGTGACAAAGGAGGCAATGTATATATTCTCATGCTCAAAAACTTCCTGTGTCAGCTTTAAAAATAAATCTTCTTTGCTCTGATAATAACTGTAAATAGACTGCTTTTTTATACCCACTTCATCAGCGATGAGTGACAAAGCAGTACCTTCGTAGCCCAGACGGGCAAACTGTTTGATAGATACTTCTTTTATTTTATCAAGTGTCATACAATAACCTCCCGAACGTTCGTCAGTTTAACATGGAAAAAATGAAAAGTCAAGAGTGACATCTGGACTTTTCCAAAACATCTAAGATTCCGATTTTTCCAAACCATCTGACTTTTTGATTTTTCTAAACAATCTAAGATTCTAATATTTCCAGAAATAGATGACTTTTTAGGAATCAGGCGCATTTGAAGTTTAAAAAAAGCGAAAAAACAAAGATTTAAAAAGAAAAAATAAAACTGGTATCAGCAAGGCTGGGAGCATATTCATGATTTTAAACTGTTTCAATTTTAAAATATTTAGTCCGCTGGCAGCAATCAGAAAACCACCAACGACAGACAATTCCACGAAAAGCGATTTTGACATGAAATCTCCAAAGAAAAGAGCTGTCACGTAAATAAGTCCCTGCCAGCAGAATAAAATGGGTGCGGCAAATGAAATACCAATGCCATATGAAGTTGCAAGTACAATAGAAGTTACAAAATCAAGAGTTCCATTTGTAAAAAGATAGGTATAGTCATGATTTAGTGCGCTCATAATCGGACCCAGGATAGATAAGGTACCAATACAAAAAAGTAAAACAGCAGTGGAAAGACCTTCGCTTAATTTTTTTCCACCAGCTTTTTTTGTGAGATTTTGAAAGCGTTCCTCTATCTTAAAAAAAGTTCCGATGACACTTCCCAAGGCAAGACTGACAATAAAAAGAACGGGAAATTTACTCTTTGGCATGTTTGATACAACTGCATTGATTCCGATACCTGTCGCAGCCAGTCCCATGGCTTCAAATAATATCTTCTCATATTTATCAGGAAGACCTTTCTTAAAAAGACTTCCAATAAAACTGCCAAGTAAAATCATACAGGCATTAAAAATAGTTCCAATCATAAGTAGAAAGCTCCTTTATTTTGCTGCTTTAAAGCTGGAAGGTGATACACCATATTTTTTTTTGAAAAGTTTGCTAAAATGGTAAGCATCGTCATATCCAACTTCTGCGGCAATTTCCTGAATACTGCCATCCCAACCATTTTCAAGCAATTTTTTGGCTTTTTCCAGACGTATATTGATCAGATACCGAATAGGAGCATCTCCGATTTCACTTTTAAAGATTCTCGAAATATAAAATGGACTAAGATACATGTTTTCCGCAATCTGATCAAGAGAGATTTTCTCACTGTAGTGGTCTCCAAAATAGCTTACGATTTGATCTACGACATATTTCTTATTCGTAGAATCAAAAGAACAGCCGGTTTTGATTTCTACAGGTTCTGTCTGCTCCCGCACAATCAAAAGAAGCATTTGCATAAGATAGGCTTTTAACATAAAATATCTGCCCTCATGATAAATTGCATTTTCTGCTGACATGGAAGTACATATTTTTAATAACCGCTGTCGTAAATCACCGGTTGTATGCAAAATCATTTGATTACGTTCCAGGGGAAGAAAATTTCTCGGAAATCCATTAAAATGAATATCACTAAAGCCAACAAAAAATTCCTTCACAGGAGTTGGCGTTTCAATGGCCAGTGCCCGATGGCGAACACCAGGATTTAGTATAATCAAATCACCTTCGCTGACTTCATAATAGTTTCCATCTATATAATATTTTCCGGTTCCAGATAAAATAAAATCCATTTCAATATGATCATGACTGTGATATTGCTTTTCGTCACAGGTTCTTGTACCTGTCCAGATGAAAAGAAAGGTAGGATTTAAATCCTCAATCAGATTGTTTTTACAACACATAAGACTCTCCCAACAAAATAACGTCAATTTGATACAAAACATATTCTTTTTGGCGCTCTTTTTACTTATTATAATGCATTAATTCTATTGTAGCGCTTAGATTCCAAAAGGTAAAACATTTTTTGCAAAATCATACATCAAAGGTGCAAGATACTACATTTCATTTTCTTCAAAATACTCTATACTTTGAAGTCATGACGAAACATTTCATAAAAGGATTTTCGTAATTTTAAGGAGCAAAAAGGGGGTTTTTGTATGACACCAATGAAGTGGTTTTACTCGTTCTTGAAAAAGTACAAAGGACTTATGGTGATAGGTATTTTGCTGACAACACTTATTTCAGCACTATCCATTGTAAATCCTTATGTTTCAGGTCTGATTGTAGACCAGGTTATCGAGGGGAAAAACTATAACAAATTATTACCGCTGATTATTTGCCTTTTGGCAGTTACCGTTATAATCGGTGTTACAAGATTTTTCTACCAGGTAGCATTTGAAACAGCTTCACAGGGACTTTTATATGATATGCGTGATAAAGTATATCGTAAATTATTAGAGGAAGATTTTGCATTCTATAACAAAAAAAGAACTGGCGATTTAATGAGCCGTCAGACCGGAGATATGGATGCGATAAGACATTTTGTGGCGTATGTAATTTATGTCAGCTATCAGAATATTTTAATGTTTGTATTTGCTTTGATTATGATTTTTACCGTAAACACAAAACTGGCACTATGCATGATTTTAGTGCTTCCATTTACAGCAGCAGCGACTTATTTTCAATCCAAAGAGGTAAGGCCTGCATTTAAAAGGAACAGGGATTGCTTTTCTTCCTTAAATACATTTGTACAGGAAAATGTCAGTGGAAACAGGGTAGTAAAAGCATTTTCAAAAGAAGATTTTGAAATTGAAAAATTTAAAGTAGAAAATGATAAATTTCGAGATGCACAAGTAGCTGCATCTAAAATCTGGATGAAATATGTACCAGTGTTTGAAGTGCTTTCCTATGTTTTGACTATAATTTTAATTTTGTATGGTGGTTATATGGTAATACAAAAAGAAATCACATTAGGACAGCTGGTAACCGTAAATGGTTATTTATGGATGCTTACAAATCCACTTCGTATGGCGGGCTGGTTAGTCAATGATGTGAGTAATTTTGTAACTTCTGTTGAAAAAATATACGCAACGTATAGCGAAGAACCCAATGTAAAATCACCAAAGACTGGTATCGTGAAAAAGCATTTAAAAGGCGGTATTGAATTTAAGGATGTTTCTTACAGGGCGGACGATGAAGATATTGTCACAGATATCAATTTTAAAGTAGAGCCAGGACAGATTGTTGGAGTTATTGGTTCTACCGGAGCTGGAAAATCTACCATCATGAACCTTCTGTGCCGGTTTTATGACACGACAGCAGGTCAGGTTCTGGTGGATGGCATTGATGTAAAAGATATGGATCTTTACCATTTACGGGATAATGTTGGTATGGCTATGCAGGATGTATTTTTGTTTTCCGATACGATTGAAGGAAATATTGCATATGGCAGACCGGACTGTTCGTTTGAAGAAGTAAAGAAAGCTGCAATTATGGCAGACGCCAATCATTTTATCAAAGAACTCCCAGAAGGGTATGATACCATTGTAGGAGAACGTGGAGTAGGTCTTTCTGGTGGACAAAAGCAAAGAATTTCACTTGCAAGAGCACTTTTAAAAGATCCTGCTATTCTGATTTTAGATGATACAACATCCGCAGTTGATATGGAAACAGAAAGCTATATCCAGACGCAGCTCAAAAAGATTGAAAAAGATTGTACCATTTTTGTTATTGCATATAGAATATCTTCTATTAAAGATGCAGATTTAATTCTTGTTATGGACAATGGAAGAATTATAGAACAGGGAACACATGAATCACTTGTAAATAAAGGTGGATATTATGCAAATGCGTTCAAAAATCAATATGGTGAAATACCAGAAGAAATTTTAAAACAAAAGGAGGTGATATAGTATGGCAAGAAACAGATATGATATGGATGAAGTATTAGAAGACAGCTTTGATTTTGGACAATTAAAACGTTTAGCCGGCTATATCGCTCCTTATAAAGGGAAAATGGCATTCATTATCGTTCTTATGCTCAGTTCTTCAGCATTAACAATGCTTATACCGATTATTTTTCAGCAAGTTATGGATGTATGCATTCCGCAAAAAGATATGAAGACGATTATTTTATATAGCATCGGAGCTTTTGTAATTGGACTGTATTCTGCCTTTGCTCTTCGCTTGAAAATCAAGCATATGAATGTTATTGGACAGGACATCGTACATAACATGAGATCTGATATTTTTAATCATTTGCAGGAATTGCCATTCTCTTATTATGATGACAGACCACATGGAAAGATTCAGGTGCGTGTGGTAAATTATGTAAATAGTTTAAGTGATTTGTTAAGTAATGGTATTGTAAATACATTTACAGATTTGTGCAACCTGATTTTTATTTTGATATTTATGTTTGCACTGGATGCAAAGCTGACCCTCATCTGCTTACTTGGTTTGCCAGTACTCGCCGGGGTTATTATTTTCATTAAGAAAAAGCAGAGAAGAGCATGGCAGATTCAAAGTAATAAACAGTCGAATTTAAATGCATATATCGCAGAAAGTATGAATGGAATCCGGGTTACACAGTCATTTGTAAGAGAAGAAGAAAATACAGGAATTTTTAATTACTTAAGCAAAAATTATCGTTCCTCCTGGATGCGTGCAGTTATTTTTAACTTTACCATGGGACCTAGTGTAGATGTAATCTCTACGGTTACAACAATTTTTATATACATTTTGGGTATTAAATGGATTTTGGCACCAAATGCAACGCTGACGGTAGGTATACTGATTGCTTTTACCGCTTACATCAGCAGATTCTGGGCACCAATCAACACTCTGGCAGGATTTTATAATTCGCTTTTAACAGCAATTTCTTATCTGGAACGTATTTTTGAAACAATTGATGAACCAGTAAAGGTAAAAGATGCACCAGATGCAAAGGAAATGCCAAAAATTGACGGAAAAGTAGAGTTTAAGCATGTTTGCTTTAGCTATGAGGAAAATCATAAAATTTTAAATGATATTTCTTTTACAGTCAATCGAGGAGAAACCTATGCAATTGTAGGACCTACAGGTGCAGGTAAAACAACAATTGTTAACTTGATCAGTCGTTTTTACAATGTGGATACAGGAGAACTTTTGATTGATGGTGTGGATATTTCAAAAGTAACGCTTCATTCCCTGAGAACTCAAATGGGAATCATGATGCAGGATAGCTTTATTTTCTCGGGCACCATTATGGACAACATTCGTTATGGAAATAAAGAAGCAACCGATGAAGAAGTCATTGAAGCCGCAAAAACGGTTTGTGCACATGAGTTTATCATGGAAATGGAAGATGGTTATGATACACAGGTAAATGAACGTGGAAGCAGACTTTCAGCAGGTCAGCGTCAGTTGGTATCGTTTGCAAGAGCATTGCTGGCAGACCCTAAGATCTTGATTTTGGATGAAGCAACATCAAGTATTGATACAGGAACGGAATTATTGCTGCAAAAAGGTTTAAACCGCCTTTTATATGGAAGAACTTCCTTTATTATTGCACATCGTCTATCAACGATACGAAGTGCAGACTGCATTATGTATATTGACCATGGAGATATTGTAGAAAAGGGAAATCATGATGAACTGATTGCTCAGCATGGAGAGTACTATAAACTGTATATGTCCCAGTTTGATTTCTTAAATTAAAAAAAGAACCTATTGTGTGGTTGAATGTTATATTCAAAAAAACCATACAGTAGGTTCTTTCCTTTTAAATAAAAAAATATCTGTACAGCCTGTAAAATGTTCCATATACTAAAACAAATAGGTGTTTGCAATTGCCTGAAATATATACCTAGACAATTGTGAAACTATGTAAAACACTTGATACATTGAGTGAATTTACTAAAAGAATGGTGACTTGCCACCGCATTTGGAACCTTCTTTTGGTAATATGCACTTTAAAGTTCTAGATATTATGAGTTTTGCAAGTGCCTAAAAATATATACAAAGAAAAAGGAGAGTTTCGATATGAAAATATTACGATATCTACTAATTTTTATACCGATAAGTTTTATTGGAGAATTTATTCAGTTGCCGCAGACATATATGTTTTTCCTTTCTGCATTGGCAATCATACCACTTGCAGGAATTATGGGAGAATCGACAGAAGTGATTTCATATTATGCAGGAAATCGAATAGGTGGATTTTTAAATGCAACGTTTGGTAATGCAACAGAACTGATTATAGCATTTTTTGCAATGAAGGAGGGCTTATCAGAAGTGGTAAAAGCTTCCATCGCAGGTTCTGTGATTGGAAATATATTACTTGTACTTGGCTTGAGTATGATTGCCGGTGGACTAAAACATAAAACGCAGTATTTTAATCAAAAAGTACTTGATGTCACCTCAAGCATGTTATTATTTGCAGTTATCGGACTTAGCATACCAGCTATTTTTACCCATGCATTTTCACAAAAAGAACTGACATCACAATATGAAGGATTAAGTGTGATTGTTGCAATTGTAATGCTTTGTATTTATGTTCTGAGTTTACTGTTTTCTTTTTTCACACATAAAGATTTATATATATCAGAGCAGGAGAAGGAAGAAGAAAAGCCGAAGCAGTCCTTGAAAATAGCAATTATATTGCTGATTATTGCAACCGTTTGTATTGGCATTGAATCAGAAATCTTTGTAGGAACCGTGGAACCAATGACGAAAACGTTTGGTTTAAGTGAATTCTTTGTAGGTATTATCCTGGTTCCAATTATTGGAAATGCAGCAGAACACAGTACCGCTGTCATGATGGCATTGAAAAATAAAATGAATATTTCCATTGAAATTGCGCTAGGTTCCAGCTTACAGATAATTTTGTTTGTAACACCAGTGCTGATTTTATTAAGCTTAATCTTTTCTCCAATGAGCATTGTATTTAACACTTTTGAGTTGGCAGCACTTATTTTTTCAGTACTGATTGCCAATAAATTATCCAGTGACGGAGAATCAAACTGGCTGGAAGGTGCGCAGTTAGTAGCTGTCTATATTATTATAGCGGCAGGATTTTTCATTTTAAAATAGAACACATAGGTGAAATAAATCACAAGCCTGCAAGGAAAGTACAAAATGAAAAAAGTATAGATAAGTAGACGAAAGTATAGTGAAGCAAATGAAAGTATAATGAAACAAACGAAGTATATCTAAGTAAATGAAAGTACAATTAAGCAAATTCAAGTATAACTAAGCAAACGAAGTATAATGAAAAAATATAAATTCCAAAAAAGACAGTTTTATTTTGTAAGAAACGCAACCACAATTACAAAATAGAGCTGTCTTTTTATATAAGAAAAACAACTGTCTTGTCATATGAATACTCAAATGATATAATCAGCAGTAATGTGAAAAATAATGCAAAAAGTAATATATGAAAGTGGCATGGAGGTATGCATGAAAAAATATATGCAGGAGATAGACAAGGAAATAGAAAAGCAGATAGACAAGGAAATAGATAAGCAAATAGAAAAGCAGATAGACAAGGAAATAGATAAGCAAATAGAGAAACAGATAGACAAGCAGATAGAAAAGCAGATAGATAATCAGGAAGAAATACAAGAAGAGATGCAGGAAAATATACAGGAAAAAATGCAAAGAGAAATACAAAGAAAGAAAAAAGAAACGGACACTGTAATTTTAGCACATTATTATACCGATGGACAGGTTCAGGACGTTGCAGATTACGTAGGCGATTCTTATTATCTGAGTGAAATAGCAACAAAAGTATCGCAACAAAATATTTTGTTTTGTGGAGTCACGTTTATGGGAGAGAGCGCAAAGATCTTAAATGAAAAGAAAAAAGTTCTTATGCCAGATTTATATGCAGACTGCCCGATGGCACATATGGCAGATATAGATCGAATCGATGAAGTCCGGCAGCAGTATAAGGATGTGGCAGTTGTTTGTTACATTAACTCTACAACAGAGATTAAAGCTGCTTCAGACGTCTGTGTAACGTCATCAAATGCAGTAAAAATTGTAAAAGCGCTAAAAGAACCCCATATTTACTTTATTCCGGATGAAAACTTAGGCAGATATGTAGCCAGCCAGGTTCCAGAAAAGGAATTTATTTTCAACGATGGATTTTGTCATGTGCATACAAGCATTGAAAAAGAAGCGCTTTTAAAAGCAAAAGAACTTCATAAAGAAGCATTGATTTTAGCACATCCGGAATGTAAAAAAGAGATTCTGGATATGGCAGATTACATAGGCAGTACATCAGGAATTCTGGCATTTGCAGCAAAAAGTAAAGAAAAAGAATATATTATATGTACAGAAATGGGAATCTTGCATGAGCTGGAGAAGCAAAACACCGGGAAAAAATTTTATTTTGTAGGACACAGGCAGTTTTGCCCGAATATGAAGCGTATCACATTAGAAAAAGTATTAGAGCAGTTAGAGTTACAAAACAATGAAATTCAAGTAGAAGAAAAAAGTGCAAAAGAAGCCAGAAATGCATTGGAAAAAATGCTGTTTCTTGCAAAAGAATAATTTAAAAAAAGTTAAAAATCGTAGGTTTCGAAAAAATTTATATCTATATCTGAGAAAATTCACAAAATACATGTTGACAAATTTAATAGTGCACAATATAATATGAAGTATACAAATTGTAACTTGTTTGGTTACAATAAAGCGTAAATAATAATTGTCAGGAGTGATTTTATATGAAGATTCAGGTATGGTCAGATTTTGTATGTCCGTTCTGCTATATGGGCGAAAGAAAGTTTGAATTGGCGCTGGAAAAGTTTGCACATAAAGAAGAGGTGGAACTGGAATTTAAAAGTTTTGAATTAAGCATGGATTCTCAAAAAACAAAAGGAAAAGATATCCATCAGGTAATTGCAGATAAATATGGCGTGAGCTATGCGCAGGCAAAAGCCAATAACGATAAAATTGCACAGGCGGCAAAGGAAGTAGGCTTGAATTACCGATTTGATTTAATGCAATTAAACAATACACTGCTGGCACATGAAATAGCACAGTATGCGAAATTGTCTGGAAACGGAAATGAATTAATCCGTCAATATTTTAAAGGCTATTTTGAAGAAGGCATGGATATTGGAGAAGAAGAAGTTTTGTTTCAGATAGCAGAAAAGACAGGACTGAATATGAATGAATTGAAGGAAAAAATAAAAAGCGGTGAATTAAAAAAGGCCGTAAGAGAAGATGAACAATCTGCACAGGATCTTGGAATCAACAGTGTCCCACATTTTATAATTGACGGGAAGTATGCTGTTTCTGGTGCACAGGATCCAGCTCTGTTTTTAGAGGCACTAAACCAGGCTTATACACAGAAATAAGCGTGTATAGAAAGAAATAAAAATAAGCAAATTTATATATCACAAAAAACGCTCCCGGTTAAACTGACCAGGAGCGTTTCTGTTAAAAAACAGTTTGCATAAAGATTCTATTTAAGAAAAGAGTTAACAATCTTGTTTATACTGACATTTGAAATTCTTGAAAACAGCTTCGTTTTTTTCATCCAGACAATGCGCATACAGACCCATCATAACACCAGTAAATCCACCGCAAACTTCGGAAGAAAGATATCTTGTCAAACCAAAACCAAGAGAAACAAGATGGTCATTTTCTTTTAGAAAAAATTCATAGTTTTGTTTTTGGGCAACAACATAAAGTGTGACATAAGAATCGGTATGAATGGTTATATTTGCTTCTACGGATTTTATATTTCCAATACATAAACGTAAAAGCACATGTGTACCCGAAGAATCTTTTTGCAGGGCAAGATCATAATGGTGATCTTCGTCCATAAAAACAGTAATTTTCTTTATCAGGAAAACGAAGATAGCTCCAATCAATAGAATTATCGGTATTTTCAAAGGTATATATTTTTTTCTCGTTATTTATATCTGTTAAATGAGGGGCTTCGAAAAATTCTTTTGTAGTACCATCGCTGCCAGCGGTAAACCAGCCATCTGAATCAAATGTAACTGGTGTTAAGAATACCTCTCTTCCTAAATGATGAAAAGTGGTCCATTGTCCAGTCTGACGAAAACCAAGATGTATCATCCAGTAATTACCATCGTAAGCTTGTATCAAATCACCATGACCAATGCCCTGAATAAAAAAGCCACCAAGATTTCGATTGGTTAGGACTGGATTTTTTTCATAAGATTCAAAAGGACCGTTTACAGTAAGACCTCTTGCATAGGTAACCATATGACCATATTCGGTTCCACCCTCAGCAGCCAGAAGGTAATAGTAAGCCCCTATTTTATAAAGATGCGGTCCTTCCAGATATCTTCCACCAGAACCAGTCCAGATAACTTTACCTGGAGATAATCTTTTGCCAGTAGAAATGTCGATTTCACATTGCGTTATCCCGGCATTGCCAAAGTCGTCTTGTCCATTGCTCATGAAAAAGCACCTGTCATCTTCAAAATAGAACGATGGATCGATGCCTCCTTTATGGTTTTTATATGAAAAGTGAATTTCCACATATATTGACAGAAAAAAAATAGAGCTTATAATACTAAAATAAACTTATTTATATAGATATACCATAATGAAAAAGACAAATCATAGCACAAAACGGACAGGAGAACATATATTATGTATGAAATGGAACTGGAATTTTTTTGTAAGGATAAAAAGTTTCCTTTTTTTATTCAGTATGGCTACCATTCAGGCAATTTTTTTCCGCATGTGCATAAAGATTTTACAGAGCTGGTACTTGTATTGGATGGAACAGCAGAACACGTTGTAGGCACGGAGTCGTATCTGTTGTCAAAAGGAGATGTGTTTGTTGTAGGAAAAAACACAGTGCATAATTTGAAAAATGCACAGGAATTTGTCCCTTGCAACATCATGTTTCATAAGGATTTCTTTTTTGATTCCCTATTTCAATTAAAGGAATCGGCAGGATTTCATGCCCTGTTTTACCTGGAACCTTTTCTGACCAAGGAATATGAGTTTAAAAGCAGATTAAAGTTAACATATTCAGAATATAAAATTATCTTTCCCTTATTGGATAAAATGATGAATGAGTATCAAAAAAAGACAGTAGGTTGGAAAGAGATGATACAATCTTATTTTTTAGAACTGGTTGTGAGTCTTTCCAGAAAGTATCAGATTCCCACAGAACCAGAGCAGTCAAAAGTGCTGCTGATTGCAAATGCAAGTTCCTATATGGAAAAAAACTTTAAAAAAGAATTAAACATTGATGAACTCTCAAAAATGGCATGCTTGTCCAATCGCCATTTTAGTCGTATATTTAAAGAAACCTATAAAATAACACCGATGCAGTATGTATTAAAACTTCGGATTTTATATGCAGCAGACTTATTGAAAAATACAACAGATACAATTACAGATATTGCGCTGGAGAGTGGATTCTTAGACCAGAATTATTTTTCCAGATGCTTTAAAAATTACTATCAGCTTTCCCCAAGTGAATATAGGAAAAATATACAGATTCTATTTTGATAGATAAAGCAGGTAATTGCGAAACTATATAGAATACTTGACATACGAGGTGAATTTACCAAAAGAATGGCGACTTGCCACCGCATTTGGAGCCTTCTTTTGGTAAGATTCACTTTAAAATTCAGTATAAAATAAGGTTCGCAATCGCATGTCAGCAGAGGAGGTATTTTATGAAAATATGGTTAATCAGACATGGACAGACAGACTGGAATGTAAGAGGCAGGATTCAGGGAAGTAGTGATACTGATTTGAATGAAGAAGGCAAAAAACAGGCAAAAGAGCTGGCTTTGGAATTAGTGAAAACAAAACATGATCCAGAAATTATATATGCAAGTACGCAAAAAAGAGCCAAAGAAACCGCACAGATTATTTCAAAATACTTAAAAATTCCATATGCCACGAAAAAAGGGCTGGAAGAAATGAACTTAGGGGAATGGGAAGGCTTAAGTTGGGAGCAGGTAGAAGAACGCTACCAAGAAGAATATCAGGTGTGGAAAAACAACCGCAGATATCAAAATACACCAAATGGGGAATCTTATCAGGAATTACTAGACCGTGTATTAGCTGCAATACTTGAAATCATTGAAGAAAATGCAGAAAAAGAGCATATACTGATTGTTACACATAGTGCTGTCATTATGAGCCTTTTATGCTATTTTTCCAATACACCATTTGAAGACATGCTGCAATTTAAAATTACCAACGCCGGTATTAGTGAATTTGATAGTGAACAGTTTTTGTGTGTTCCTAAAAAATAGGAAAAGAAAAATAGCAAAAAAGAATCAAAAATTTTGAATATAAAATTATAGCTTTAAAATTTTAGAAATGGTACCTTCAAAAACAGCGGAAAGTACTTGTGGAGAGTCAGTGATGGTTTTTATAGTTTCTACAGAAAGCGCCAAATCACCAAACGGAACATCAACACCAAAAATACATTTTTCTGGAACTTCGTTGATGATGGTTTTTAGTACAAAAGTCGAATAATACGCAGAAGTGTCCAAATATAGATTTGGAATTTCTTTTGCGAGAGTGAGTGCGTCCGTCCAATAAAAACCACCTAAATGACCTAGAATGACAGGGGTTTTTGGAAAGCGTTTGGCAAAAGAAGCAATTTCATAAATATCAGAACGCTCCAATGGATAAAAACCATGAATCCATATAGGAAGATTAAAAAAATATTCGTTAGCCAGAAAAACAGGTTCCATAAGAGAAACTTTTCCAGCGCCAAAGGTAAATTCGCCCATTCCTAAAAATCCATTTTCGCATATATTTGTCTGTATAAATGCGCTTGTTTCTTCTAAAGAAAGACCTGCAGGAACAGAGCCAAACCCAAGGTACTTAGTCGGATGTGCCTGAATGGTTTTTAAAAGCTCCGTATTTGCATTAGTTCTAGCTTGCAGCAAAGATCCTTTTTTTCCACTAAGCAAATCGTTTAAATAGTTTATGGAATCAATCACCTCATTGGCATTTTGAGATAATTCGGGGTGAAAAGTAGTAGAAAAAAGAATGGTTTTGTTAATACCAGCTTTCTCCATGTTGTTTAAATGCACTTCGACTGGAAGTGTTACATGAGAATGTCCATCAATAATCATTTGAAATCTCCTTTTGGATGTATACAACATCATTTATTTGATTATAGAAGGAATGAAAAAAAAGAAAAGTACGCACTATTTTGTGATATACGCACAAAAAGGTAAGAAATAGGGAAAATAAGGAATAGAAAAGGGAAAATAAAATGGAAAAAGCGCAGGAAAAAATATGTCTGGTAAAAAGTAATGAACCATTTGAATATACATTATCAATGATGGGTGGAAAATGGAGATTAAAAATTTTATATGTGCTAACCTGTCTTTCGATTGCACGTTATGGGGAATTAAAAAAAAATATGGAAGGAATCACGCATAAAGTGTTAAGCGAACAGTTAGATGATTTAGAAAAAAAGGGAATTATCAGACGTGAAGAATATCCACAGATTCCACCAAAAGTAGAATATTCTTTTACAGAAAAAGGAAAAACACTGATACCGCTGATTTACGCTATGTGTGACTGGGGCGAAGAAAATAAAGCCTAATGGACAAAAATATTTATAAAAATAAAATTTACTATTACACAGATTCTTTTTTTCTGTTAGAATACATTTGGTTGAACAAATCTTAGAAGAATGCGCGAGCGACTTATTTTTATAATAGGTTGCTTTTTTTTCTGAGAAAAACAAGGGATTCTATCGGAAAGAAAATAGATAAGAAATTCCACAAAGAAAAGAAAGAAGAGGAAGAAGATTATGCCAAAAACAAAATTTCAGGACATCGTATTTACCATTATGATGGTTATCGTTATGGTGTATGCCCTTGTGGTATATAACATTGCAATTGAAAAAGGAGGGATGAGCAATCAGGTATTTCTTATGGCACTATTTGAATTGCCAGTCATGGGAGTCATTGCATTTATTCTCGAATTTGTATTTGTAGGTAAAATCGTTAAGAAAATTGCATTTTCACTTGTTAATCCAAGAGAGGATAAAATCATATTTGTGATTCTTACGATATCAGCATTAACCGTGTGCTTTATGTGCCCAATGATGAGCTTCATTGCAACATTACTATTTAAACATGCAGGCGTACAATTTATTGCGGTGTGGTTTCAGACGACAGCATTAAATTTCCCAATGGCACTTTGCTGGCAGCTATTTGCAGCAGGACCGCTCGTTCGTAAAATTTTTGGACTTGTATTCGCAAAACAGTTATCTGCAATTCCAGAAAATTAGACTACAAAAAGCAATACCGCCAAAGTTTTAGAAAGTCGTATACAAGAATTTAGCATGAGAAAAGCTATTAAATTAGAAAAATGAAAAAAAAAGTGCTATACTATTAGAATCAGATTGTTTATGAACAATTTTTACAGATAATTGCGAAACTCATTTTATATGAAATTTCAAAGTGAATATTACCAAAAGGAGGCTCCAATGCAGTGGCAAGTCGCCATTCTTCTGGTAAATTCACCTAGCATAGCAAGTGATTTACATAGTTTCGCAAACGCCTAGAACAATTTTTATAATACGAGGAGGAAGACATGATTAAAATAGTTGCAGATAATTTTGTAAGTGAAGAAAAGAAAGCAGAATTTTTAAAATTAGCACAGCCGCTCATAGAAGCAAGCCTTGCAGAAGAAGGAAATATCGCTTATGGCTTATATGAGGATTTAAAAGATGCAACACATCTTACCTTCATCGAAGAATGGAAAGATGATAAAGCAATCGCTCTGCATAATGGTTCAAAGCACTTTACAGAGACATTTCCAAAGCTTTTAGCTTTATGTGCAAAGCAGGGAAACGTGAATCTATATAAACAATTATAAAAGCATAGCAGGAAAATGCCAGTCAACAAGCAAAAGATTCCATGAAAGTATTTATAAAATAAGCTTTCTGATAAAGGAAATATTTTGCCTGGCTGGCATTTTTTTGTTACGGGTTTGATTTTCAAGTAAGGCTGGAATATTCTATGATATAAAGTCTCTCAGATTTTTTTGTTGATAAAAAGAAAAGACAGGATTCTACTTAAAGATTGATAAAAAGAAAAGACAGGATTTTACTTAAAGGAGGTATGACATGGTATTAGAAACAAAAAGACTAGAGTTAAGAGAAATGACACAGGAAGATTTTCCGGCACTTTGCAAGATTTTGCAGGATGAAGATGTCATGTATGCATATGAGGGAGCGTTTAGTACACAAGAGGCGCAGGATTGGCTGGATAAACAGCTTTTGCGTTATAAAGAACATGGATTTGGTCTATGGGCGGTTGTTTTAAAAGAAAATGGTAGCATGATAGGACAATGCGGATTGACGTTGCAAGATTATAAGGATAGTCAAATATTAGAAGTAGGTTATCTTTTTCAAAAAGAGTATTGGCATCTGGGATACGCAAGTGAAGCGGCAATTGCATGTAAAGAATATGCATTCGACAAACTGAATGCAAATGAAGTATATTCCATCATTCGGGATACGAATCTCGCATCCCAAAATGTAGCATTACGAAACGGTATGATCCGCGTCAGTAGATTTGTAAAACATTATCGGGGAGTTGACATACCTCATCTGTTATTTTGTGTAAAAAAGATGCGATACGTGCAATAAAAACATGCAATATGAAATCTTTCAGATATCACAAAAAAGCTGAGAGGGCGGTATTTATGAAGAAAAAAGCAAAAGTGATAGTTAGTATAGCTATCGTTTTCATATTAATATGTACTTTGGGTGGGGTAGTTTTTGCGACATCAAATAGTAAATCAAATAATAAATCAGGCAGTACATCAAATAGTAGATCAAATAATGCATCAGAGAGTACATCGAATAGTGAATCAAACATTACCTCAAATCAAATGGCAGATTTGGGAAAAATACTAAGTAATGCGTGGAAAAAAACTTCTCATCCGATAGCTTCGAAGAGTGATTCAAAGAATCAAAAAAATTATGCAGTTGGGAAGAATGCTGTAGTTGGCAATCAAGACATAGAGATAGATACAAAATTTTACAAGTTGAATGGAATAAGTGAAAGTGAAGCCAGGAGTAAAGCAATTAAATATGAGGAACAACGACAAGCCTTATACCAAGCGGCAATTGCAAATGGATATAGTGTAACAGATAAAGAAGTAAAAGATTATTTAGAAACACTAAAAGCAACAATTAATTCAGCTACGAACAAAGATGATGTGAAATCGCTAATCAGTCAATTTGATTCAGAGGACGATTATTGGAAATTTGAATTTAAAGTATATAAAAAGGATTTGCCAATACAAAAGTATGTGCATTCTTTAGAAGAAAAGTTTAATAAAAAATCAAGCACAGACAGTCTTCAATCGGGAGGTTCATCTGATAATGGAGAATGGACAACGCAATATGAAAAAATAAAAAAGGATCTTGTGAAAGAACAGAAATATAAAATGGTCAAGTGAGTATTAAAATATTTATGATTCTTTCGTATGATGATTTTTGTTTGTTTTCTTGTAATAAAAAAGCATCAGTAGCCATGATATTGGTATTACAACCACAGCAATCAATATATTTGAATATCCTTTTATAAAATATATCATAATGCAAAGCAGCCAGAAAATTAATTGCAAAATCGAAACAATTCCAAACATAACTTTATTATACATTCAACATACTTCCTTTCTTAACTATAATATGAGGAACAGTTATGCTAAATGTGAAATAAACTGTCCAAGTGTAAACAGCACTACGATATGGAGTGGGTAAAAAATATAAAAGAAATACTTATGCTTTTTGCCCGCCTGATGATTATAGAAAAGAATAAAAACAAGAGAAAAAATAAGCATCCACTGGTAATTTTGAAATAGAAATGAACCACCAAGTACCATTGGATTAAGCCCTAAAATAAGTGTTGAAAAATTCTCAGCAGTAGAATTTAGAAACATTCCAAGGCTAAATGGCTTGAGCGTACCAATTTTACTTAGAACAATAGTTACAAAAGGTGTCGTAGTCAGAAAAAAATAAGCAATATCAAAAAGAATATAACTCAGCGCAAGTTTTACAGGCTTTTCTTTAAAAAGATAAAATAGAATGCCTAGAAATACAAAGAGCATTCCACCCTCTAAATAAAAAATATTTCCAAATAATGCAGGAAGAAAATAGAAACTTATTTCTTCACTTAAAGTGAAAAAGGAATGAAAAAAATAAAGCAAAAAAATACTAAAAGCTTGCCAAAACAGATAAATACTAAGATACCATTTGAACTTCTCTCGTTTTTCTCTGTAGATATAAATCAAATATAAGATCAAGCACATAGAAAATATGGTTCTAAAAATATTATTATCAATATCCAACAGACAATCTATGATAGACATAAAAACACTGCTAAGATAGAGACGTATCAGATATTTCTTTTTATTTTTCGTATAATCAAAGCTGTATGCGCTGCAAAAGAAAAAAATTGGAGCTGACAATCGCCCAATCCATCGAAAAAATATAGGAGCATTTACAATAAACTCACCGATGTGGTCGAAAACCATACAGATAAGAGCAATCATCTTCAGGCGATAGCTATTCATAGGTAATCCTCACTTTTTAAAATATAAATAGCAGAGCCTTAATATAGAAACCCCTGCTATTTTTCGCAAAAATCAATATTCTTCAATCATTTGATTAAATTGCTATGCAATATGTATAATATCATGAAAAAAAATAAAAAAACAAGTCAAAACATGAAAAGCAGGAATTATATCATAAACAACAATTTGAAACAGGAAAAAAACTGATAGGCTACAATACTAATATTTCTTAGATGTAAGTAAACTTAGACTTATTGTAAAAATTAATAATTACTAACACTATTTTTTGACATAATCTCTATGAAAATATAATTTTAAAGTTGAAATACAAAAAAATTGATTGAACAATATAGAATCATTTAAAATAGTATAAGACACTTTGAGGTTGAAAGAAATTTTACCAGGCGCAAAAATAAAAAATGGCAGAAAACGTTGATTTTAAAGCTTTTTTGTAAAAATCTCCAAAAATGCACTTTACTTGGTAAAATTTCGCAAAAGTATTGATTTTAAAGGGAAGTAGCGATATGATATTTTATAGAACGTAGGAAATACGTGGATAGAACCTTAACATGTGATGTATTGAAATTAGCTAAAATAATATTGCAAAATTTCCTTTTCTAACATAGAACCTTAACATGTGATGTATTGAAATTATAGCCTAAAATATAAGTTCAAAATCACATCTTTTATAGAACCTTAACATGTGATGTATTGAAATATTAGAAAATTTATATTTTAAAATATAGAAAGCTATAGAACCTTAACATGTGATGTATTGAAATACTTAGAAATAATAGTCTGCTGTTTCACTGCATACCATAGAACCTTAACATGTGATGTATTGAAATTAATTTGTTATAAGTCTAACTCCCTAGTAATTTAGATAGAACCTCAACATATTGAAGTCCGTTATACAGTTTTTACCCGAAAGAATGAACCGCAATCAATACTGTAATCTTGTAATTCAAAAATTGTCATCATCGAATAAAAAGATGCATGTGAAATGATATAACCTTGGTATTTTAGCTCGCTTTATTTAGGAAGAAAATAAAAAAATATGCTGGGAGAATGTGTCATGATTGAGGAACTGGCTGGAAATTTAAATCATCCATTGACTACACTTACAAGGTATCCACAAGCCTGTATGCGTGAAAAATGGGAGTCTTTGCAGGAAGAATTAAAAGAACGTATTGTAAAAGACGGAGAAGCATACCTGAATTTTTCGTATCCAACGCTTACCGCTGTAGATTTTATGGAATTTTCTAGGACAGGAAATCGAGTTCATTATGAAGAAAAGCAGTTTTTAAGACGGATTGCATTGGATTGTCTGGTTTTAGCAGAATGCGTAGAGTATAAGGGACGTTTTCTAAATGATATTATAAATGGACTCTATCTGATTTGTGAAGAAAATGCATGGCAGCTTCCCGCACATAATTCTTATTTACGTGATACTCCACAGTCGATTCTTCCCGATGTGACACAATCAGTCATTGATCTTTTTGCAGCAGAAACAGCTGCTGTTCTTTCTATATCCGAATATCTTTTGAGAGAGGAATTATTTGCAGTTAGTCCATTTCTTTCAAAAATGATTGATAAAAATCTGCAACAACGTATTTTTACCCCATATATAGAAGAACATTTCTGGTGGATGGGTGATGGAGTCAGCAAGATGAACAACTGGACCGTGTGGTGTACTCAGAATATTCTCATTTCGGCATTTACGAGAGAACTTCCAGAGCATCAAAAACTAGCAATATTCAAAAAATCTTTAAAAAGTATAGACTATTTTTTGGAGGAGTATGGGGACGACGGCTGTTGCGATGAGGGTGCTCAGTACTATCGTCATGCAGGGCTGTGTCTGTTTCTTTCGCTGGAAATATTAAATGATATTTCAAACGATATCTTTCTTCCAGCATACAAGATAGAAAAAATAAAAAATATTGCTTCGTATATATTGAATGTACACATAGATGATCGATATTATCTTAACTTTTCAGACTGTTCTCCTCTTGCAGGACGCTGTGGCGCCAGAGAATTCTTATTTGGGAAACGGACCGGAAATAAAGAACTCATGGCATTTGCTGCTTCAGATTACCAAAAGAGCGAGGATCCTCTGACTACGCAGGAACACAATCTTTTCTACCGATTGCAAACGATATTTCATCATAGAGAAATGATGCTTTTTGAAAAAAATCCGCAGCTTATACATCCCGATTGCTGGTATGAAAGTGTAGGAATCCTTATTTCAAGAGATAATAAACTGTGCTTAGCCGCTAAGGCTGGCGATAATGATGACAGCCATAATCATAATGATACGGGTAGCTTTACCATCTATAAATATGGAAAACCAATGTTTATCGATGTAGGTGTAGAAACATATACCAAAAAAACATTTTCTCCAGAACGCTATGAAATCTGGACAATGCAGTCATGTTATCATAATCTGCCAACCTTTTTTGATGGTAACAAAGAAATCACGCAAAAAGCCGGAGTGGATTATCGTTCCTATAATGTATTTCATCAGTTGGAAGCAGATTCCTGCTTTTTGGCGCAGGATATCGCAAAAACTTATGGAGATAGTCGTATATCTTCCTATTTGCGTCGCGTAAGTTTTCAAAAAGGAATCGGAATTACGATTACAGATCATTATGAAGGAGAACTTCCAAATCCAGTCTTATCACTTATGTTTTATGAAGAACCAATGATTTCAGGAAACACAGTGACAATCGGTAATTTGGGAGAGTTTAAGATAACAGGAGCTTCAAATATTAAAAAAGAAATCATTCCGATTACAGATGAACGTTTAAAATCTGCGTGGGAACATGATATTTACAGGTTACGTATCACCATGAAGTTGAATGATCTGATGTTGTTCATTGGATAGAATATAGAAAATTAAGATACACAAAAAGTCTGAAAATGCAAATATATAGGTTGAAAATATAGACAAAAAGATATAAAATATGCATACGATACGAAATATTTGGAAAATATATCTTGAAATGCAACTATATCAGGCCATAAATGCATGACTATCATTCTATTTTGAGGGATATCTTATATGAAAAATGAAGAAGTTTCGAAAGAAGAATTATTACGTAGAATTGATGAATTAGAAGCATTAAATAAAGAACTGTTGAAAGAAAAAGAAGATGAAAAGAACCTGGAGTCTGGATGGAAAGGAAATCTTGGACATTGGTACTGGAATGTTAAGACGAATCATGTAGTTTTTAATGAACTTAAAGTAACAAATCTGGGTTATACAAAAGATGAAATACCACAAAAAGCAACGTATCAGTTTTTCACACAAAAGCTACATCCAGATGATTATAAAAAGGTAATGGATTGTATGTCAGAGCATCTTGCAGGAACAAGGCCGGCTTATGAAGTAGAGTATCGGATTAAGGCAAAAGATGGGACTTATAAATGGTATTATGACAGAGGAAAAGTCATGGAATATGACGAAGATGGAAAACCATTATTAGTAGCAGGAATTGTTTTTGATATCAGCGAAACGAAAAAAATGGAAGAAGAATATTATATATTAGCAGTAAAAGATCCTTTGACCAATATATATAACCGACGCTATTTCCTAAGAAAAATGGAAGAAACAATTTTACAAATCAATCAGGAAAACAGTAAGGAAATCTTTTGTATTGCAATGGTTGATGTAGATAATTTCAAGCAAATCAATGATTCCTATAATCATCAGTATGGAGACTTTGTCTTACAGAAAATAACCTGCTGCATACTCAATCAACTTCATCATGAAGATTTATTTGCGCGCTGGGGTGGAGATGAATTTGTAATATGCTTAAACGATACAAAAAAAGATGAGGCAAAAATCAAATTAGAAAAAATGAAAAAACAGATAAATCGGATTCAGTTACCTGATCATAAAAGAGTCAGCGTAAGTATTGGTATTGCAGAATATGAGGAAGAAGAAACCATTGATGCTCTGATTGAAACAGCAGATACATTATTGTACTTATCCAAAGAACAGGGAAAAAATTGTATTTGTTAAAAGCTGAGAAAATCATAGACGGAGAAGAGATGCAAAAATATACTATATATCAAATTGAACTTACTTTAAAAAATATGAAGAAAATAAGAAAAGTTAGAAAATAACCTCATTCTTTAGACCGGGTTTTGTCTGAACAATGGGGTTATTTTCTGCTGATTTCTCTATGGGAGTAGCTATGAGTTTTTCAAAACTTATCTTAAAAAATTTCAAGAAAGAAATGAAGAAATATAAGTTCCTTTTTTGTGGAGGAGCAGTAATAGGCAGCATCCTGATTCTATATTTATATATGTTTGAATATACGAGCGGATTATCCAAAAGAGGATTATTTCCTGGAAATATACAGGTTTTATTTTTGTTTCTGGCGGTATTTGTTGTAATCATAGGAATTTCATTTTTTAGGTTTCTGATTGGAAATTATATGAAAAACAGAATAGAAGATTACGAAATCTATATTGATTTAGGAATCCCTAAGAAAAAATTATTAAAATGTATTTTTTTAGAATATGCAAGTATATTTATTTTTATGCTTGTAGCAGGAGTCCTTTTCGGATTATTTCTAATTGGAGTTGTATATTCTTTTTTGCAATATAAAAGTATGTATACAATGGAAGAAGGAAAATCGGTATGGTTAGTGCTGACTTTTTATTTACTTTTTATGCTGGGGATTTTTTGGGGAAGTATTTTCCTTTTTTATCTGGGAAGCAAACGAAATGGAATTGAAAAATATTTCAAAGTGATCATAAAGAAGAACTGCTTTCAGAAAAATGGAGCAGAGCAGATTGCTTCTTTTGTATTTGGAATTTTCTTGCAAATGATAACTATATTTTTATTATTACATTTTTCTGTATTTTATATGATTCTTGCGATGGGAACTCATTTAATTGGAACCTATTTTATGATTCATCAGTGGATTAGCGTGCAAACACACTTTCTTCATCACTCGAAGAGAAGATATTGGAAACATATGCTCGGATGGAGATTTTTTAGCTTTGAATATAAACAAAATAAAAATATCATCTTTATTTTATATACAATCCACTTTTTTATACTGTTTATCGCACTCGCTATCGGTTTATCCGCACTTGATTCTGAAAAAGTGGATGTAAAAAAACTCTACCCATATGAATCAGTTTTTATTGGGGGTTCAAATGAAATGAACTCGTTATCCACAATTTTAAATAAAAAAGAAGAAGATCAAAAAATAAAATCAATAAAAAATAAAAGTAATCAGGATAATTTAAAATCATTTCCCAATATAGTAGCTTACGATTTATATCTTCTAAACATAAATGGGAAAGACGTTTATGCATTATCGGAGGACACATATCAGGCATTTACACACAGAAAGCTGGATTTAAAAACAGGACAGATGGCATATGTAGAACAGATTACAGATGAAAATATAACTAATCAGGAAGCAAAAGCATATGTAGATGGAATGGTGCAAAAACATGATTTTAATGTTACAAGCAATCAAAACAAAATTTTATTTGGAGAAGACTTAGCACTAAATGTAAGAGATATCTACGTGTTTTCAAATCAAGATACTCAGAACTTTCAAAATGCATCCGTACGTTTAAAATTACTAACGGTAAAGAATAATTATGGCATAAGCACGACATTTATCTTAAAAAAACAATCATTTAAATGGAAAGAAAGTTTACAAAACAAAAGGTTTGCTGCCGTAAAATTAAAAGAAAATGAAATATTCTTTTTCGATGGAAGCACCTTACGTCAATCATATCATACAGAAAATATATTTGTATTGATATCGGCATTCACGATTGGGATACTACTTTCATTTATTAGTATTTTAGTGCTTTTTGTAAAAATATCAAATGATTTAAAAAGCAAAAAAGAAGAATATAAGATTTTACAAGAATTAGGCATGCCGTTTCAAAAAATAAAGAAGGTATTTTCAAAGCAGATTTATTATTGCTTTTATGTGCCTGTTTATCTGGCAGCAGTGTTTGGAGGAGTCTTTTTTGGAATAGACTTATATTCTGAATCAGACAAATATCTCAGCGATGTCAGAGCATACCTGATTATGTTTTTAAGTGTCCTGTTTTTTCAGATAGTATGTGGAAAACTTACATTTTATCAATTGAGCAAACAATTAGATAGGGGATAAAAGTATGGAATTAATAAAGGCAGTAATGTTGAAAAAGACTTATGGAGAAAATGGTGAAAAGACGCAAGAAGTATTAAAAGGAATAAATATGGTTATTCATTCAGGGGATTTTATTGCGATTATGGGAAAATCAGGAAGCGGAAAAACTTCTTTACTGTCTTGTCTGGCAAGTATGCTGCCTCCAAGTTCCGGAAATGTCTTTTTTAATGGAAAATCCTTATATGAGATGAACTATGAACATTTATTAGATTTTCGAAGAGAAAATATTGGGTATATTTTTCAGGATTTTAGATTATTGAAAAACCTGACGGTGCTTGAAAATGTCATTTTGCCATATTTATTTGACAAAAAGGACTCAATAGCAGGAGAAGAGCGTGCAAGAGAACTTTTAAGAAGTCTTGGAATAGATAACCTTTGCGATAAATTTCCAAATGAAATTTCAGGGGGAGAAAAACAGAGGGTTGCAATCTGCAGAGCCCTCATAAATGAACCTCAGATATTATTCGCTGATGAATTAACTGGAAATCTGGATTCTGTTTCTGCAGAGGAGGTCATGCAGATTCTGGATCAGCTTCATAAGGACTTTAATCAGACTATTGTAATTGTAACGCATGATAAAGAGGTTGCGGCACATTGCGATAGCATAATTTATATCAAAGATGGAAATATTCAGTAAAAATCCAAATTTAAAACCAGGTTCGGTCTATTTTATAAGTGTTATGAACCAAGACTAAAGTTAGTTGTCCATGAATTGTTGTTGCTTTTCCCTGCATATTCACGTCTGCACTATAATCATAATCAATACGAGAACCCTTTTTATCGGTTTGCTTTAAAGATAATTTTACCAGAGAAGTTTTCGTATTATCTTTTACCATATCAAAATTACGATTTTGAAGCATTTCATTTAACCCTTTTTTTGTAAATAATTGAGATACCCGTTTCGAAACCACCAGTTTTCCAGAAGTATCAATACCCTGTTCTGTAGAGGTCTCGGTAGTGGAAGGAGATACAAAAGTGATATCGGCTTTTTGAGATGATTTTGTTTTTGCATCATCTGAAATGTTTACTGTATATTGACCAGTATAATAATTCGTTAAAAAAGCAGTCGCAAATGTAGTGGCAGAAGTTTTGGGAGAAGAGGATTGTGCTTTTTTGCTGCTAAGAAAAAAGAAAAGAGCACAGCACAAAATTAAAACGACAAAAACGATGGATATTATTACAGGAAGGGCTTTCTTTTTACGCATAGGATTCTCCTTATAATTATGTAAAAGACGAGATAGGGGTTTGCGAAACTCATTTCATATAAATTTTAAAAGTGAATATTACCAAAAGAAGGCTCCGAATGCAGTGGCAAGTCGCCATTCTTTTGGTAAATTCACTTAATATATCAAATTTTCACATGGTTTTGCAAATCGCCAAGGTAAAAGCCTAAAAATAAAATTCTTTGTTTTTTACATAATCATTATCATATTATTATATTATTTTGATATAAAATATAATATCACAAAATAATCAAAAACAACATAAAATTATCCCATTCGTTTTAGCAGAGTTATCTAATACATTTTGTACTTCTTTAAGCCTCAATTAAGATGTCAGAAAGTGCCTGTCTGGTCTTTGGATGTGGAGTCTCTTTTCGGTATCCAAAGCCAGCCATTACAGAGACGCCAAAATGTGTGGCATCCATAATTCCTTCAGCAGCAAGAAGCGCATCAACTTTTTCACGTTCGAAACCTTCGATGGGACAGGAATCAATGGATAAAAAAGCGGCAGCAGTCATCATGTTTGCCATCATGAGATAAGTTTGTTTGCTTGCCCAGTCAAAGAGAGCGCGTTTGGATTCAAGCAAAGCAAAATCATGTTCTTTAAAATTTTCAAATCGCATAAGGCGTTGATTTTTTATATCCTCGGGCAGTTTTTGAATATCATGCATGATATGCGAAACATAGGCAGAATCATAAACAAAATCTTCAGGTTTTCTTGCAAGATAGATGATAACATGGCTTGCGCCGTCAAGGCTATTTTTTGCACCCCAGGCAATGGGAGCAAGTTTTTCTTTTAAATCGATACTGTTTACCGAAATCATTTTCCAGGGTTCAAATCCAAAGGAACTTGGAGAAAGCCTTCCAGACTCAAGAATAATATCAAAGTCTTCTTTGGATATTTTTTGTGTGCGGTCAAAATGTTTGCATGCATAACGAAACATCATAGTATCTAAAATTTCTTCTTTTTTTGTCTTCATAAATGTACCACCTTTCTTCGTGTACGCTCATACTAGCATATTTCAAAACTAGGTTGAAGTACGCAAAAAAATGATATATAATATACAATATGTATCATTAGTATACTTTTGATAGTAATGACATATATATAAGAAATAGTAAATTGTTTTATTTTATAAAAAAAGGAAGTGCATAAGATATGATAGGGAATAAATGTAGTGATAAGAAAAGTGCTAAAAAGACAATAGATGATAAAAAAATCAAAGAAACAAAAGACAGACAAGACTTAGAAGAACAAGAAATGCAAGTTAGAGAATACATACCATGTCCGGTTGAAGTAACGTTAAGTATTATAAGCGGGAAGTGGAAAGGAATTATTTTGTACCGTCTTTTAGATAAGACAATGCGCTTCAATGAACTTAAAAAGACAATGCCTAATATTACCTGTAGAACACTGACTTTACAGCTTCGCCAACTGGAAGAAGATGGAATCATAAAAAGAACGGTATTTCCGCAGGTTCCACCAAGAGTCGATTATGAACTGACACCGCTTGGGAAATCTATGAGTCCGATTATTCAGTCGATTCGAAGTTGGGGTATTGATTATCAGAAAAACGTCTTGCACCAGATGGTAAATTAATCTGTAGAAATATTAAAATATACAAATACTTAAATACTTAAATACACAAAAATACACAAAAGTATTTACAGGATGACTATCATGCAAGAATTATGAAAAGAAGGTTTTATGGGAGAAAGGGAGGCAGGCCTATGCAGGTAAAAGAAATTGTAAGTATGCAGCAGGCATTTTTCAAGACGAACCAGACGAAGAGTGTTGCGTTTCGCAAATCCATGCTGCGCAAGCTATACCATGCGATTGAAGATGTGCAGGAAGAATTATTTGTAAGTCTGAAGATGGACTTAAATAAATCAAGAGCAGAAGCTTATATGACAGAAATTGGACTGATATATTCTGAAATAAAAATTGCATTGAAAGATTTAGACAAATGGAGCGCACCTCAAAAAGTAAAAGGTACACTTGCAACATTTCCATCTGAAAACTATATTTATACAGAGCCATATGGGGTGACACTGATTTTAGCTCCTTGGAATTATCCATTTCAACTTGCCATAGCACCTCTAGTAGGAGCCATAGCGGCGGGAAACTGTGCGGTCATAAAGTGTTCCAAAAGCAGTATTCACACAGCAAAACTGATTCAACGTATTATAAATGATACATTCCATGCAAAATATATATATTGTGTAGATGCAAAGAGCGATTACGACGAAGTGATTTATCAGAAATATGATTATATCTTTTTTACCGGGAGTCCAGGCGTTGGAAAAACGATTATGAAAGCCGCAAGCGAAAATCTTACACCAGTATCCTTGGAACTGGGCGGAAAAAGTCCATGCTTTATTGATAAGACAGCAAACTTGAAATTAGCGGCAAGAAGAATCGCCTGGGGGAAATTTTTGAACGCAGGGCAGACCTGCATTGCAATTGATTATATTGTGATAGACAAAGCAGTGAAAAAAGAATTCCTTGCACAGTTGCGAAAAGAAATTCAAAAAAGATATAAAGAAGCACAATGTGCAGAGTCATATCCGAAAATCATAAATCAGCATCACTACGAGCGCTTATGCGGACTGATTGACAGGGCAGATACGGTTGTAGGAGGAGAAAGAGACAGGGAAAGCCTTAAAATTGCACCGACCATCATTTTGGATGCTTCCTTTGAAGATGAGATCATGAAAGAAGAAATCTTTGGACCAATTCTTCCAATTATCTCTTATGAAAACATTGACAAAGCAATTGAGCAGATCAAGGACAGACCAAAGCCACTTGCCTGCTATATTTTTACAGAAGATAAACCATATGCCGATAAGCTGATTCTGGAAATCTCCTATGGAGGAGGCTGTGTAAATGATGCCTTACTTCATGTATCAAATCACCATATGCCATTTGGCGGAGTAGGAAACAGCGGAATGGGCGGTTATCATGGAAAGTATAGCTTTGATACCTTTTCCCACAAAAAGAGTGTTGTCAAAAACAATACATTGCTTGATATCCCACTTCGATATGCACCGTTTGATGAAAAGAAATTGAATATTCTAAAAAAATTTCTTTAATGTGTTTCGGAAATTTTTAATAAGTAGTTCATAAAGTGGAAAAGGCTTTGTAAATCGGTGCCTTTACTTATGAAGTTTAATACGTATTCAAAGATATGTTTATCCGAATGTATTCATGAGTCAGGATGATACGGACTTAGTCTCTCAGTATGACATAGATGTTAAAAAGTATGCAGAATAGATGAAGCAGAATGGATTATGAATGGTGGTATCGAAAGCGCTGAAAACAGCAAACGAAAATTCAACTGAAAAGTAAGGAGAACAAAGAAAAAAATGGAGCATTTAGAGCAATTGTTAGAAAAAGCAAGGAACTATGAAAAAGAACAAGTACTTAAAATACAAAAAGATATGAGACCTACTTTTCATGTGAGTGCTCCAATAGGCTGGATCAATGATCCAAATGGATTGTCTGAATTTAAGAATGAATATCATTTGTTTTTTCAATATCACCCATATAGCACGAGTTGGGGACCAATGCATTGGGGTCATGTAAAATCAAAAGATCTTGTAAAATGGGAGATACTTCCGGTGGCACTTGCACCGGATTCTCCTTATGATGATGCGGGATGTTTTTCTGGAAGCGCAATTGATGTAAATGGGGTACACATTTTGATGTATACCGGGGTCAGTCATTCCTGCGATGAAGATGGTAATACACAAATAGAGCAGGTGCAGTGTATTGCTTCAGGTGGTGGAGTTGAATATGAAAAATGGAAAGAGAATCCAGTCATTACAGCAAAAGATATCCCATTTAACTGTTCAAAAGAAGACTTCCGGGATCCGAAAATATGGGAGCACAATGGAACCTATTATGTAGTAGCAGCCAGCAGAAGTGAAGATAAAAGCGGACAGATTGTATTGTTTCAGTCAGAAAATCTAAAAGACTGGACTTTTCGGACAGTACTTGCAAAATGTGAGCATAGGTACGGGAAAATGTGGGAATGCCCGGATTTCTTTTCACTGGGAGATAAGCACATTCTGGTATTATCCCCACAGGACATGCAGGCGAAAGGATTGGAATTTTATAACGGCAATCATGCGATATATTTTAGCGGAACGTTTGATTATGAAACATGTAGGTTTAAAGAGAAAATCGTAAAAAGCCTGGACTATGGACTTGATTTCTATGCTCCACAGACAATGGAAACAGCGGATGGACGCCGTATTATGATTGCGTGGATGAAGTCCTGGGATACAAACTTTATGCCAGAGGAAACAAATTGGAATGGAATGATGACCGTTCCCAGAGAATTGAACATTTCAGAGTATGTGATATTACAAAATCCAGTAAAAGAGATTGAAAATTATTATAAAAACCAGGTTTTATACGAAGATGTCAGTTTGTCAGGGTCACAGCAGCTTGATGGAATGAAGGGCAGAGTATTAGACATGACAATCTATATAAAGTCAGGAAACTATAAGAAGTTTGTAATTGAACTCGCAAAAAATGATTCTTACTGTATTACATGCACTTTTTTCCCGGATAAAGGAGAATTTACATTTGACAGAACCTATTCCGGATTAAACAGAGACGTTCCATGCAGTAGAACGATGAAGGTACAAAATAAGGCAGAAGATGTAACGATACGCATTCTGCTGGACAAGTATTCGGCAGAAATATTTATTAATAATGGAGAACAGGTTATGAGTAATACCTTTTTTACTCCATTAGAAGCAAATGACATTGTATTTGATGTAGAAGGAATATTAACAGCCGATATAAATATGCACGAGATTTGCGTATAAAAAAGAAGTTTATCCTGTTTTCACGAAAGGGGTAAACTTCTTTTTTTGCTTTTTATACGTTTTTGTAAATGAAACTTAATTTTCAGGTAAGAAGAAAATATAAAAAAACAGGAAATAAGACAAAGAAACATTTTACTAAATCTAAAAAATAAAATTAAAAAAGTTAATTATTTGCATATATTTACCGAAATATATAATATGTGTATATAGGTAATTGAAAATCAACTCAAAATCATCCATATTTTTTCACTTCCTGTTTACAAATAAAGATTTCTACAATTATCGAATGATATACGTTTAAAAGAAAGAAAAGTAATTATGTAACACGAAAAAAGATTAGGTACTGGGGAGAGTCAATGTCAGAGTTTATCCATATTGGAATTTATATGCAGGAGAGAGAGAAAGTAAAAGATATCAAAGCGTTAATTTGTGCATATATGAAAAAAGAAAAAATTGAATATTCACTTCATTCATTTGGAGATAAAGAAAAGGTGCTAAGGAATCAAAAAGTATATGATTTATTTTTTTTAAGTACAAAACAAAATGAAACAGGGATACAGATTGGAACTGAAATCAGAAGTAGGAACCCGGAAGTGAAACTCATATATTTTTCGGATAATAATAATGATATGCAAGATGCTATTAATAAAATTGATGTTTTTTCTTATTTAGGAAGTAACATAACACAAGAATTGTTTGAAACACAACTGGAAGAAGCTTTATTTCTTCTAGAGAAAGAAAGACAAAAACCGGAAGTAGTTTATTTTGATATTCTTGAAATTACACAGGAAAATCAAATACACAATGTTCAAAAAGAGTTTGAAACCAAAGAAATATATTATTTTGAATACATAGATCGGAAAGTGAAAATCCAATTGGCGGAAAAAGAATATTTTATTATCGCGACGATGAAAAGTGTTGTAGAGCAAATGAAAATATATGATTTTGTACAATGTCATCAGAATTATTTAGTAAACTTAAAGCATATCAAAAGAATAAAATTTTATAATGTATTTTTGGATAATAATCAAAATATACCAGTAGCGCAAAAAAGATCAGTAATTTTAAGAAAAAATCTAAATCATCTTTATCATGAAATATAAGTGAAAAGAGTGTATTGAGTAAAAACTGTAAATTATACAGAAAAAACGTAAGTTAAACAAAAAACTTGAAAAAATACAGTAAAAGTGAAAATATATTATTATAAATAATTTGCGAATAGTAAATATTATGGAAGGGAGAAGATATTCCACAAAAAACTAATAATAAGATGGACCGTCAGATAGCAGATAGTCAATATCTACAACCAATGGATATACTTTAGCATATGCAGGATTATCAAATAATGCAGGAATACAGCAATATAATATTTCCATAAACTCAAATGTTTATCATGAGGCATTGGCAAATGACGATATTAAACCTGCAGCAGTAATGTATTATAGCTCGACAAGACCAGCTATAGAAGGAATGGAGAATCATAAAGCACTTTTATTGACATTTGTTTCTGATTCGGATACATTCTATGAAATAAATTGCTATGGAACAGGAAATTATAAGCCAAATACACTTGTAAAAGGATTTAAGAATGTTACTGTATTGATTGATCCAGATTCAGGAAAGGTAATTGATATTACAGAATACAATTATTTTTATCAGTATATAATGGGCAGTAATAACATTGTATGGGCAAGAACATTTGGCGATTTAATTCCGTTTAATTAGAATGAGAAATGTAAGCAAGTTTAAGATTATAATAGGGGGAAGCGTATGCGAATTGACAGAGCACAAGTTCAGGTTCTTGAAAGTGAAAATATAAAAAATCAGAAAATAGAAAATGATCAACAAGCATTAGAAAAGGAAACAGAATCTCCAAGTAAAGATGCAGGAGTTTTAGTCTCAATATCGGAACAGGGGAAAGGCTATTATGAAAATAGCCTAAGAAATGTAGTAGCAGAAAAAGAAACTACCGAATATGCAGCTCAAAAGACTCAATATACAAATCCCAATACACAACCGATAGATGACATATCAGTAATAAATTCGAAAGCACATATATGGACGACACCTGCAAGCGATGAATTTTATACGTTGGCAGTTGCGGAAAACAGGTTCAAAACAACCCCTTCACCAGAAGAAGCGGCTAATCATATATACAGTGCATATGCCAAAACATACAATGACATTGTCGAAGGATACAAAAATGGGACAAGAAATGTTCTTGTAGAAGATGATACAACCGAAAAAGGATATCGTAGTATGACGCAGGATGAAGAAATCACAGAGTTAAATAAATCCTATAACAAATTGGCAAATGGACTAGGTGAAGAGTTAGAATCGGCTATATTTGGAATAAAGGCTTTATATAAATCTGCCTTGGAAAACACAGATTTGCGAGGATATGGAGGAAAGGAAAAAGCAGCAGCGTTAAAGCCGATTTATGATAGAGTAAAAAACTATATCATACCAAAAGATTATTCGGAAAAATTAACTGGTGCAATTGCACTTTTTCGACAACAGTATCAAGTGGCTGCTTCAGAAAATAAGGACATGAATAAATTTGTAGAAAACGCTAAAATTTATGACATTCCAGCAAAGCAGTAATAGGACAGGTAAATTTGAAATTTAAATGAAAGTTAAAAAAGATGCACCTTAGATATCAGATAAAGTATGTCAGATATCTAAGGTACATCTTTTTTTCAACGTTTTTTCCTAGGCAGTTTGAGTTTGGGTATTTTGAAGTAAGATTTTGTATCAAATAAGACATCCTCTTGTAGAAAAAAATGTATTCTTTATAATAAAAAGTATCAGCTGATTCGTAACAAGCAGGCATAAAAAAATCAACAAAAAAGCAATAAACTGTTTTATTTAAAAAACACATGCAATATACTATATACAACAAGTAAAAATTTATGGACAGTTATGTTTTAAAAATAACGATTTAGGAGTTCTTCTGGTATGAAAAAGCGCTGTAACTATAAGTATATTGGTGTGTGTGTTGTTATATTTTCATATATAGGTTCTTTCTTTTATAAACAGATAGTCATCGCAAATTATAAAACAAATGCCACAATGATGTTTGATTTATATTTGTTAATCCATTTTATGTTCACCTGTATGCTATGTCAGGTAATGCTAAATGATTTTTTCAAAGATGACTATTTATTTTTAAAAATTTTAGGAGAAAAAGAAGAAAAGATAGTTATACTTTTTCTACAAAAAAATGCGATAAAAATAATGCTCCTTAGCAATTTTTATGGAGTGGTCGTATTCCCGGTTATAAGTAGTGAGGTGAAAGAGTCTTTCTTTGGCCTCCTGTTTTTGTTCTTGAAATTATGTGTAGTTGAAATCGGTTATGGGATATGTATCTTTGCAGCGTGTCTATGTATCTATATACTGCGGCATTTAAAGAAGCTAGACAGAATTGTGAGAGTTCTTTTATAGTATGACTGCATTGGTTTTCGTTCAAATCATAAGAAATGTAAGAATGGAACTTGGAAATAATCATACATTACAATCTGCAATTTTATGGACCCTTCATGCATATGGTTTTCACTTATTTATAAAAGTATATGCATTACTGTTTTTGGGTGCGTTCCTGATTTTACCAGGTATGTTATTCCGGGATAAAATCTTTGCATTATCTCATAACAGAATCATAGATTCAAATTCATTTCATATAAAAAATGTCCTTCCCTCAGTTTTAAAAGAGAAGATAGAACATTTGCTATTTCGAAAAGATGAGAAAGAGAATCCGATTGCAAAAAAATATCCGCTAAAACGTAAATTTATAACTTTGCGGGAATATAGAATCATATTTCGCGAAAAGATGATTCTTATTTCATTTATACTTATGCTATCAGTGCTTATTCTTGGATTCTTTTATATTCCGGATATACATGCATATATGCTTCTTTCTGTGTTTATCGTTTTTTTTGTTTTCCGTAGGCAGTGATATATTTTACCGATATGAGAGCCAGCAAAAAGACTTATATATTTTGTTACCAATTACATTTCCTTCGTTTATTGCACATAAGTTTAAGGCAGAAATACTTTTTGTATTTTTCGCAGGTGGAAGCTGTATAACAAAGAGTATATTTTTACAATCGGATTTCATATGGACAATAGGGATTGCCATTGCGGAAACTGCAATGTTGCTGTTTTATAACATTTATTATGCAAGTTATTTTTTAAAGATGAAACGTCGGGAATCGGTTTTAGAACTCCTCGCTGCTTTTTCATTTGGAGTGCTATGTATCATTCCTCTTGCGAATGTTTTTATAATTTTTATGTTATATAGAAAAGGAAATATGGAGTGGAATAAGCATGTTAGAGGTTTGTGAGGTAACAAAAAAATATGCAGCAAATGAGGGTGTTTTTGACTGTAGTTTACAAATAAAAAGATCAGAAATTATTTCTTTTATCGGACCAAACGGTTCTGGAAAAACGACTTTCCTTCAGCTGATGGCAGGAATTATAAATCCGGATTTTGGCATCGTAAAAATAGATGATATAGATGTAAGAAATCAGGAAAGCAAACGAGATATTGGTTATATGTTTTCACTGAACAAACTATATCAAAATCAAACAGTGGAAGAAATTTTAGAAGTAATAAATGAGATTAAATTTCAAAATAGTAAATGGGATGAAATCACTGATTTGCTCATAGAGTTCGAATTGATATCTCAGAAAAAGAAAAAATTACATCAATTATCCCTTGGTATGCAAAAAAAAATTAGAGATTCTAATCAGCTTTCTAGGCTTTCCAAAATTGATTTTATTGGATGAGCCGACAAATGGTATTGATACATCAGCTATTTTTGTGCTGAAAAAGCTGGTAAAGCAAGCACAGCAGAAAAAATGCATGATCGTCATCTCAAGCCATATTCTGGACTTTGTAGAAACGATTGCAACTTGTAATATCTTTTTAAAAGAAGGTCATATTCTGTATGAAACTGAAAATAAAAATGATTTGAATAAGCTATATCAGGAATTCTATATTAATAGATAAAGATAAAAGTTATAACAGGTTCAGAAAATATAAAGAATTTATCGCCGCGTAATCAAAAGTTTAAACGACAACTTTAACCACAATCCTGATTTATATATCTTCAACTGTTACCTGCTTTTTATGAATCGTATTATGCAGGAATTTTCGAAACAAGGCAAAGTATTTGATATTAGATGAATTTGCAAAAAGAATGGTAGGCCACTTCATCGAAACCTTCTTTCGATAAGATTCATTTTAAAATTTGATATTGACAAAACAATTAAATTGTGTAAAATTAAATTATACAAAATATTTAGAATATCAAAAATAAATCAGGTGCTTTTACAAAAAGCAGAGAGGATGAGACGATGGAGATTAAAGTAGTAAAATTATACGAAGGTGGATTTATGACAGAACCATTTGCATTTGGAGGAGGAGATTTGGATACCGTTTGGGATGAGAAGAAAACATATCCTTCCAGTTTGCAAAACTATTTAATCGACACAGGCAAAGAATTGATTTTAGTTGATACAGGCATTCCTAAAGAACTACCGGATACAGAACCCAAAGAAGGACAAAAGATTTATCAGGGAAAACGCATCAAAGATTATATGTCGGCACTTTCTGATTTAGGGTATGAAGCAGGTGATGTAAGTAAGATTTTGCTGACGCACAAACATCCAGATCATTCCGGAGAACTTCGCAATTTTCCAAATGCAAAGATTTATATGTCACATGCAGAAGCAGATGCTTTAAAATTGGAAGGGGATCACATTGTTCGTGTCGATTTTAAAGATGGAGCATATCATAATTTTGAAGCAAGTGAAAAAATAGCAGATGGTATTTATCTGATACCAGCTCCAGGTCATACAAAAGGAAACAGCCTTGTTATGGTGGAACAAGATGGATTATTTTATATGCTCCATGGGGATATCACTTATACAGATGCAGCGCTTAAAGCAAATAAACTTTCGATTGTATTTGAAGATATTGACCTTGCAAGACAAACACTTGATAAAGTACGTACCTTTATTAAAGAAAACAAGACGGTATATCTTTCTACCCATACACCAGAAGGAATTGAAAATCTAAAACAAAATAAAGTCATGGAATTGTAAGCGTTTAAAAAGAAAAAGTATGAAAAAAAAATTCTTGAAGAAACATGAACTATTTTATATATCAAAAACAGTCTTTTGACTGTTTTTTTTATCCATATTATTATTGTACAATTTATAAAAGAGACTCACCTGAATTTATTTCTCCCCATTGATACATCATTTCTAAAATAGGTACAAGACTCAATCCTTTCGGGGTAAGTGAATATTCTACATGTGGTGGAATTTCTTGAAATTGCTCCCTGTGAATCAGGCTGCTTTCTTCAAGCTGCTTTAGCTGGTCACTTAATGTTCTGTGTGCAATGGGTGCTAATTCGCTATGAAGTTTGTTGAAGCGAATACCAGGACAGGTATGAATTTTCCAAAGAATAATCCACTTCCATTTACCCTCCATAACAGAAATTGTATATCTTAAGTAACAGTTTCCAAATTTATCATTGTAATCCATAAATCTCCTTTTTCGTTCATTTGCAGGTACTTGTGAAACCACGCAAACACGTGATGTATTATTTCTTTTTCGTATTTTAACATAGTTAGTATAAGCTTATCCACATTAAAGTAGAAAGCGCTTAGTACAAAGGATAAAAACATATGATTGGAATACGCACAAATAGTTCACTATATAACAAATATGTGCGTACTTGTTTCTGGTATTTATATACGCTATACTCCGACAAGAAGGTTTGCTAAAGAAAGATTTGCCATTGCATTCGGAGCCTTCTTTTGATAATATTCAATTTAAAAATTCATTTAAAATGAGTTTTACAATTGTCAAAATGAAAGAGATGATAGAGGAGATAAATCATGAAAGTAATCGCAATCAATGGAAGTCCAAGAAAAAACAAAAACACAGCCCAAATGCTTCAGAATGCATTAGAAGGAGCAAAAAATAATGGAGCAGAAACAAAAATGATTCACTTAAGTGATTTAAATTACAGTGGTTGCAAAAGCTGTTTTGCATGTAAAGCAATCGATAAGAAGAGCTATGGAATGTGTGTCTGCAAGGACGATCTGACAGCAATCTTACAAGAAATAGAAGCAGCAGATGTTTTGATTTTAGGATCACCATTTTATTTTCAATCAGTTACGGGAACTATGAGAATGTTTTTGGAACGGCTTTTATTTCCGTATTTGAAATATGAAAGTGGATATCCAACATTATTTCAGGAAAATTTAGAAATTGCATTTATGTACACAATGAATATTACAAAAGAACAGTTGGAAAAGAGTTATCCTTTTATGAGAGCTGAGATTGAAAAAAATGAGCATTACTTAAAGCATATTTTAAAATCCTGCCACACCTTATGTGCTTATGATACCTATCAATTTGACGATTATACAAAATACGAGTCTTCCGTTTTTGATCCAGAGCATAAAAAAAGAGTACACGAAAATGATTTTCAGAAATCTTTGCAGGAAGCATATTTACTTGGAGAGAAATTATCAAATAGAGACGAACAGCAGGAAATATAAGGAAATATAAGAAAAATATAAAAAGCAGGATTTGTTCAAAACAGTCTGCACGAAAAGAAATACAATCGCTGGGTTGACAAATAGGGATACCTGTTTCTATAATAAGAAAAAATAAACATGTTCGGGAGCTTGTGTGCAGGCTGAGAGGAAACGATAGTTTCGACCGTACCTGATTTGGATAATGCCAACGTAGGGAATTTGAAAAAGACAGTAAAACTTAAAAAAGTATACGAAAAAGTGTGGAAACGTTTGATTTAACAGCGTTTTAGGCAAGTATAGTTTTAAGAATCAGCTGTTGAAAAACGTAGGATGTCGAAATCGACATCTTTTTTTATTTCATAAATAAAGTACGCGCAGAAAAAATGAGGTACATCTTTTACATCATCAGTGGCATACCTGATATTTCCTGACAGGAAAAGAGGATATGATGTCAGTAAAAAAAGTAACATTAGCAGGATTATTTACAGCAGTTGGAGTGTTATGTTCCGCGTTTTATATTCCAATAGGAGTAGCAAAAGCATTTCCGGTGCAATCATTTTTAAATGTATTATCAGCCGTCATTTTAGGACCGTGGTATGGTCTGGCAATGGCATTTGCAACATCCTTACTTCGAAATCTACTTGGAACAGGCAGTCTTTTAGCATTTCCAGGAAGCATGTGCGGTGTTTTGATTAGTGCATTTTTGTACAAATATACGAAAAAACTGGCATTCGCAGCATTTGGTGAAATAATAGGAACTGGTATTTTTGGAGCATTTCTGGCGTATCCACTTGCCGTTGCTTTTTTGGGAAGTAAAGGTGCAGCTTATATTTTTGTAATTCCGTTTGCTATAAGTGCAGCAGTGGGAAGTATATGTTCCTTCTTTTTACTAATTGCATTGGATAAGTCTCATGTTCTGCAGAAAATGGTCTTAGGCGAGGAATTGTAAAACCACCTTAAAAAGTGATATGATAAGAAAAATGAAAAAGAGAGGATTTTCGAATGATATCATCAATAGAAAACAGAAGAAGTGTAAGAACATATCTTAACAAAGATGTTGAAGAAGAAAAGCTTCTAGAGATTTTAAAAAGTGCTCAGGCAGCGCCATCAGGAAGTAATACACAACCCTGGAATTTTATTCTGGTAAAATCAGAAGAGAAAAAAGAAGAAATCACAAAAGCAGATTACAATCAGGTATGGATGAAATCAGCTCCTATATTTATTGTGTGTGTAGCTGACATTCGTTGCAGGATAAAAAGCGAAGAAGAAATTGTATTGGATGAAAATACAACACTTCCAGAATTAAAGATGATTATTCGTGATTGTGCAATTGCCATAGAGCATATGTTGTTAGAAGCTGAGGAGCAGGGACTGAGTTCTTGCTGGACAGGGTGGTATGAACAAGAAAGTATGAGAGAAATCTTACATATACCATCAGATAAATATGTGTGCGGAGTAATTACCTTAGGATATAGCGAAGAAATAAATCCAATGCGTCCGAGACGTGATTTAAAAGAAATGATTCGATATGAAACATGGGAATAAAAAACGTGTAAGGGAAGAAATTCCTTTACACGTTTTTCCTGTTTATAAAAATATTTATTCCCAGGAAATATCAGCAGATTTTCTAGGAACGGTTCTACGATAAGTAATGTCAGGATATCCGATTACCATACAGCAGATAATCTGCTTGCCTTCCTGTAAGTGGATAAAATTTTTGATGGCTTCACTTTTTTCACCTGCAGCTGCAAAAAATCCACTAAAGAAGGTTCCAAGTCCAAGTGCATTTGCCATCAGTTCCATATTAGAAGCAGCTAACGCACCATTGATATTAGATGTGGCACTTACAATGATAACGGAAGGTGCATGGAAAAAGAGTTTATCTCCTTCTACTTTATTGGTTTCATAAGCTTTTGCCATACCAGTCCAAAGATTTGCATAATGTAAAAGTCTTTGGTTTTCTTTTTCAGTAGAAAGAATGTGTTCACCCATTGCTTTTAAGGTGTTTAGTACCAGAACGGTTAGTTCTTCAATGTGCTCGGTTACTACCGTATAAGAAACATCCTGCATATTAATTCCAGTTTGGGTAAAACGGCCAGCTTCGATGATTTTCATTAATTTTTCACGCTCTACAGGCATATCTTTGAATTGACGTACACTTCTGCGGAACTGAATGAAATTTAAGAGTCGTTCGGGTTCAATTGTAAAGGAATCTTTTTCATATTCTTTTACGTCAGCCATATCATAATCATCCGTTGAAATTGCATTTACCGGACAGACAGCAATACAATGTCCACATTTGATACAGGTTACATTATTGATTTTTGCTTTCTTATTTGTAATTTCAATATCGTTTGGAAAGCAGTCGCTTGCGCATTTTCCGCAACCGATACATTTACTGGTATCTACAGTCATCATTTTTTTTTCCACCTTTTATAAAATCTTTGACAGTGTCATGAACAATATTTATAATACTATTATCCTGTGTGCAACAAATCAGCTAAATAAGAAATAAATTTTGATTTTATTTCAGAAAGTATATTTCAGAAGAAACATTCAAATTTAGCTGAATTATTAGAGAAACACTGTGTTTTTAAAATCATATCAAAATAGAGTATAACATAAAAAAACAGATTGCGTCCAATTCATAAGAGTCATGAAACTATAACCAAAATTCATGGATTGATAAGCCAAAAAGATGAAAAGAATAAAAAACAGAGGAAAACGAAGATGAATTTACAGCAATTGCAATATTTGGAAAAAATAGCGGAAACCAGAAATTTTACAAGAGCAGCCGAAGAGATGAATGTAACACAGCCAGCGCTTAGTAAGGCAATTTCGAAATTAGAAGAGGAATTAGAGGTGGAACTTTTTACACGAAGTGGCAGAAATGTAGAATTTACTGAATCAGGAGAAACATTTTTAGTATATGCAAAGAAGGCGTTAGAACAGATTCAAAAAGGGGTTTTGGAATTAAATAAAATGAAAAAACCAGATGAGCATGTACTTTCTGTATCTACAACGCCTTGTATTGGTACGAACTTTATGCCATTTATCATCAGTGGATTTATTGCAGAACATAATGACATTAAAGTGCAGTTCCGGAATCAGAATCCAGTTGCTATCTTTGAGGCATTAAAAAACGGAGAAATAGATTTTGGATTTTTTGATGAAAGGGATAAAAGACTTTCGGATAAAGAAATTCAAAGTATACCCATTAAGCGAGAAGAGTATGTGCTCATTGTACCAAAGAACCACTGGCTAAGCGGGAAAGAAGAAGTTTCACTCAAAGATATTAAGGAAGAGTCCTGCATTGTTTTTTCAAAAGGAGAACTGAAAGGTTCCAAAAATGAAAAAGTTCCAATTACGGAATTTATTGGAAATTCAAAAAAAATCATGGTTCATCCAGACCAGATGCATATGCTGGGAGCACTGGTGGCTGCAAATGTAGGCATTACAATTGTTCCAAATACACCAATGATTAACGAGAGCAAAGTTTCTATTGTAAAGCTAAAAGAAGATATTGGTTATAAAACGATTTATATCGGATGGATGAAAAAGAAAAAGCAGACGCAGCTTTTCGAAGCCTTTCTTACCTATGTGAAAACCAAAATGGATGAAGTATAATCCGTAGCAGATAGAAATGAAACGTGATTATTTTATGGAAAAAGAAGGAAAGCCATGCTTTGGCATTTACAAATAGAAAAATATGTGGTATACCAATATATACATAAAAAGCCTAAAAAGCGTTTTTTGTAAAGGCAGTTATTCAACAGCTCATAGCAGGATAGATGTTCTAAAATAAGTGCTTTGATGAAATAAGATGAAATGAAATAAAAAAAATGGAGGAAATCAGGATGGGTTTCTTTTTAACAGATAAAATTACACGGAAAATCAACTCTGTACAAATCGTTTGGGTGAAGCATTGTATGGAGGGTAAACAGTAAGCAGCAGCTTAACATTCATCCCAAAAAGAAGAGAAAAGGAACGTATTGTACAAAGCAATGCATTTTTTTGATTGGCCTTTTTGGGTGAGTATAAAAAGCGGATGAATACAAGACCATAGACAATGTTTTGTCTGTGGTCTTTTTTTGTTCATATAAAACATATGAAAAAGCAAAGACCATGAAGGTGTCTTTGCTTTTTTTAGAAAGAATAATCAAAAAGACAAAAAATATAACAGGATTCAAATGGAGGTAATCATATGAGTATATTTGAAATAAATGGATTAAGTCATGCGTATGGAGATAAATTGATTTTTAAGAAAGAATCATTAGAACTAATGAAAGGGGAGCACATGGGAATCGTTGGCCCAAATGGCTGCGGAAAAAGTACGCTTATTAAAATTTTAAAGCAGGATATTGTACCAGATGATGGTGAAATTTTCTGGCAGATGGGTATTCAACTTGGATATTTGGATCAGTATGCCAATATTCCACTTGATGTGAATGTTCTTTCTTATTTGAAAACAGCTTTTTCTACTTTATATAAGAAAGAGGAAGAAATGAACATATATTTTGACAAGTATGCAGTAAGTGGCAAAGAAGCGGATTTAAAGCGGGCATTTGCTTATCAGGAAGACTTGGAAAGAAATGATTTTTATTTATTAGATACAAAGATTGAAACGGTTCGTATGGGACTTGGACTAAATGCTTTTTCTCCGGAAACAGTATTAAATAAATTAAGCGGAGGACAAAGAGCAAAAGTGATTTTAGCAAAATTATTATTAGAAAAGCCAGATGTGCTGTTTTTGGACGAACCGACAAATTTTTTGGATAAGGAGCATGTAAAATGGCTGGGTGATTATTTATATGATTTTCCGAATGCATTTGTTGTTATTTCTCATGATAAAGATTTCTTAGACCGGATTACAACATGCATCTGTGATATTGAATTGGGAAGCATACGAAAATATAATGCACCATATCATAAATATGTGAAATTAAAAGAACTTCATACCTTGGAATATCAAAGACTTTACAGTACACAGCAGAGAGAAATACAAAAAACAGAAGCTTATATCAGAAAGAATATTGCTGGCGTAAATAGCAAAAATGCAAAAGGACGCAGAAAACAATTAGAACATGTTGTTCGTTTGGAAGCACCAAAAAATGCAAAACTGAAACCTAAAATTCATTTTAAGGAGGGAAAAATGATTTATCAAAAAGCATTGGAAGTGAAAAAGTTACAGGTTGGATATCAAAAAGCACTTGTGCCAGAATTAAACTTTTCTATCCGTGGAGGAGAAAAAATTGTTTTAACAGGTTTTAATGGTATTGGAAAATCGACATTATTAAAAACATTGTTAGGAGAAGTGAAGTGTATTTCTGGCGAGATGGATTTCTCTGATTTAGTGGAAATAGGATATTATGAACAGGATTTAAAATGGGAAAATCCTGATTTGACACCCTTTGAAATTATGTCAGACAATTACCCAAATCTGAAAGAAAAAGAAATAAGAGCACATTTAGCAGGGTGTGGAATTGGAAGGGATCATATTTCACAGGCAATTACTACATTGAGTGGTGGAGAACAGGCAAAAGTAAAACTGGCTGTTTTGACTTATAAACCGTATAATTTTTTAATACTGGATGAGCCAACCAATCATTTGGATCAGGATGCAAAAGAATCTTTAAAAGAAGCGATTTGTCATTTCCATGGCACAGTGTTAATGGTTTCACATGAAGAAAGGTTCTATGAATCTTTTGCAGATAAAATATGGAATCTTAGAAAAAAGTAATAAGATTTTACAAATTATTTTGTGTAATTATAAAAATAATCCATTTTCATTATAGAAATCACGGAATAATTAAAAATGAAGAATCAAACAAAGACACAAAATATACGAAATACAAAAATAAATATTATTTATACTAAAAAAATTAAAAAAATTGCAAAAATACAATTGACAATTCATAACTGAAAAAGATATAATTAAAAGACTTGAAATAGCAAACTCCCTTCAGGAATACCCAATGGTATTTTTGAAGGTTGAATAACAGAAATGATTTGGCAAACTTGCTGAAAGGCAAGGACGCAAAGCTAGAAGCCTAATGAAGAAAATTCGATGGTAGTTCAGTTGCAACTGGAACGAAGGATATATTGCCTTGTTCAGTTGCTTTTTTTTACGCAAGTAATGAAAATTGTTTTGTATTTAAGAAACATTGAATGAATTCCATGATACCTGAGAAACCCGCAGAGCGTGTTTCTCATAGTTTTTTTATAGGGAAAATGAAACTATATGCAAAATAAACAAAGAAAATGAATGAACTTGTTTCGGACAACCTTGTTTAAGACCATGTGCAGTATAATATCTGTCAAAAGGATAGGAGCAGTATTTATGAAACCGATTGTCAAAAATCTCTTAGTTTTTCTTACAGTTGTTTTTACTCTTATTTATAACATCTGGAGAATCTTTTTTACCATTCCATTTCAGTATGGCATTATCGCCACAATTTTTGGATTGGCACTTGTTATTGTGGAACTCATCGGATTTTTTGAAATGACAGTTCATTTTAGTCAGCTGTCGAACATTATTGAACCAAAAAAGCCTGATATTACGGGAAAAGAATTTCCACATGTAGATATTTTTATCTCAACCTACAATGAACCAACAGATCTTTTGTATAAAACCATAAATGGATGTCTTCACATGGATTATCCGGATAAATCAAAAGTACATATTTACTTATGCGATGATGGACATCGGGAAGAGATGGGATTACTTGCAAACCAACTGGGAGTCATCCATTTGGTCAGAGATACGCATAAGGATGCGAAGGCTGGTAATTTAAATTATGCACTCAGCCAAAGTTCTTCTCCTTATATTGTTACCTTTGATTCAGATATGATACCAAAGCATGATTTCCTAACAGGGTGTATCCCATATTTTATGGGAGAAGAGAAAATTGGATTTTTGCAAACGCCGCAGACGTTCTATAATCCGGATTTATTTCAGTATAATTTATATTCGGAAGATCGAATACCAAATGAACAGGACTATTTTTACCGGGATGTACAGGTTATGCGTAATGCGAGTAACAGTGTTATTTACGGTGGAACGAATACGATTCTATCCCGCGAAGCGTTGGAAAAAGCAGGTGGATTTTATACAGGCGTTATTACCGAGGATTTTGCAACGGGCATGATGATTCAAAGTAAAGGATATCAGTGCTATGCAATTAATAAATCTTATGCAAATGGTATGGCACCAGAAGATTTAAAGAGTCTGATCAAACAAAGGCAGCGTTGGGCAAGAGGATGTATTCAGACAGGGCGGAAGGTTAATATTATCTTTCGTAAAGGTTTAACTTTTAATCAGAAAGTAAGTTATATAACATCAATTACATACTGGTATGGCGCTTTAAAAAGATTTATTTATATTATGTCCCCTATTTTATATGCAGTATTTGGAATTATAGTTGTAAAATGTACCCTTTGGCAGGTATTAGCATTCTGGCTTCCAATGTATGTGTTAAATAATATTACGTTGCGGGCACTTTCTGGAAATATTAGAAATACAAGATTAACTAATATTTATGATACAATTTTGTTTCCAAGTCTTCTTCCAGCCGTTGTACTGGAAACTTTTGGAATTTCACAAAAAACCTTTGTTGTAACAAAAAAAGATTCCAAAAAGAAACTGGAAAGAAAAGATACCACTTATAAATTTAAACGTTCCATTCTACTTCTTGTTATGCTGGTATTAGGTGTAATTGGATTGGCCAGATGTATTTATTATACATTTTTGATTGGAACCCCAATGTACGTAGTTATTATGTTCTGGCTTTTAGTGAATCTGTTTAATATTATTATGGCACTCTTTTTCATGTTTGGAAGACGCCCGAACAGGCAATACGAAAGATTTGAGGTTCAGATTGACTGTATTATACAATTTAAAAACAGAGTTATCCGAACAAAGACGAATAATATTTCGGAAAAAGGAGTTTCAGTAGAATTGGATTATCCGGAATACATTTCACCAGATGAAGAAGTGGTTATAAAACTTGCGACAGAACTTTATGAAACTACCTGGAAAGGCAGAATTGCAAATGTTTTTCACAAGAAAGATAAATGGCATTACGGATTTGAAATGACAGATATTACGCAGGAAGAAACAAGGGCAATGCTTCAGATTGTCTATGACAGGGAACCAACACTTCCAAGAGAAATTGATGCAGGCTTAAGCACAGTAGACGATATAATGGTCAATATCTGGAGGAGAGCGGTTAATATTCCGTATTTTAGCAGGAAACTTCCACGAGTAGATTTAAATAGTCATGTGACTGCAATGGATGGAAAAAAATATTTAGTACGCGATTTTAATTATGAGTATCTGACCATTGAATTTTTAAAAGGCGAAGAAGTGCCACAAAATCTTGTGCTGAGAGAAAACAACATAGAATTGCGCTGTGCACTCACAGATACAAATGCCAGATATGGAAGCTGTTATCAGATTCAAAACACAGAGGAACTTGTCCATAATATGGAGTTCCGCTCCGTTTTAAAATCATGGATATACGATAGTGAAATTGAGGAAGATGAAAAAAGTCTTTACTTAAAGAAAGTCAAAAAGTCTTTCAAAAAGTATCCTTCCTTAGATGAACTTGATTATTTGTAAAGAGGTAACATTATGAGAGAGAGAAAGAAACGCTGGAAATATTTCGTGTGTTTTGTAATCGGATTATTGGGCTGTATGATATTTCCAGGTATTACATTTGCAAAAACAAGTGAACGGGCAAGTGCAATTACTCCCAAGATGCTAAAAGAGTGGGATAATGGAGCGAAAGTCACCAAAAAGGCAAAAGGTTCAGGAAACAATTACAATTTATCTGTTACAGCGGATACAAATGGACTGGCAGATGGTTACTATTCGGTGTATTACTATGACTATGGAGATCGTTCCATAAGTGGATGTGATGGAATACGTTTTCATTATTATAATACAAATGCATTTACCTTAAATATAAATGCAACGCTTACACTGAATGCAAAAACAAGTGTTTCGTTAGTAGATAATTCGTATGTAATCCTGCTATCAGATGATAAAACGGTGAATGAAGCGGTTCAAACGCAGTATGGAACGATTGCAATTCCAGCTGGTTTTTCAGGAACCGTGTATGCCCCATTTTCACAGTTTCATACAAGTGATGGTAAAAATGTTGCGTTAAAGAGCATTAAATCATGGGGAATCACGACAGTTATGTCACAAAACCAGAAGGCAAAATATGAAATTGGTAATATTGCATTTTTAAGCAATAGCGTGGCAGCAAGAAAAGCAAGTTATAATATATACACGATTACAGGGGATTCCATAATGAATATCCCTAATACTGGTTCCTCAACGGAACATTATAATGTATCAACTGCTGATATGGAAGGAAATGCACTTTCAGATGCGACAGCTTTTTTTCTGCCACAGGCGATAGCAGGTGCCAGTATTACTCCGGATGGAATACTTGAAATACAAAGTGACTGTGTTGCATCGGAAATAATTATCAGTGCAAAAACAAGCAATAGTGTCAATGCAGGCAATTTTAAAATCACATTAAACCATTTAACAGCAGAAGTCTCAAAGCAGGGCGTGCCAAGACCTGCGGATGCAACGCCGATTATAGGTGAACATTCAAAAATAGCAATAAAACTTATGCCTTATGTAAAAATACTGCTTTTAGCAGGAATTGTGCTTACAGGAATCCTCCTGATCTGGTGGTTTTATCTGGCAAAAAAGCATTATAAAGAAATTGAAAAAAAATTATTGAAAAAGTTTGTGGAGCAGAATAAGGAGGAAAAATCATGACATTTGCCAGCTTGTCGTTTTTATTTTATTTTCTTCCTGCAGTACTGGTGTTGTATTATTTGTTCTTTTTTTCCAGAACGTTGAAAAATATTGTTTTACTGGTATGCAGCCTTATGTTTTATGCATGGGGAGAACCTAAATATGTCATTTTACTAATTCTTTCCATCGTTGTGAATTACATATTCGGGATAATTATTGACTTGTCAAAAAACAGAAAGCATGCAGCAAAATTCTGGCTGGTATTTGGACTGATTTTTAATCTTTCCATGCTTTTTGTCTTTAAATATCTTTCCTTTGTTACAAAAAACTTAAATTATGCAACTGGTGGAGACATTAAAATAATGGATATAGCACTTCCAATCGGAATTTCCTTTTTCACATTTCAGGCAATTTCTTATTTGGTTGATATTTATAGAAAAGATGCAAAAGCACAAAAGAATATATTGAATTTTGCATTATACCTGTCCTTTTTTCCAAAACTGACACAGGGTCCGATTATGAGATATGAGACATTTGAACCTCAGATTTTAAATCGGAAAGAAACGGTTTCTAAGTTTTCGTCTGGAGTGTGTATGTTTTTAGTTGGTCTTGGGAAGAAGATACTGATTGCAAATAATATGGCCATTGTAGCAGACCGGATTATTGAAATTCATAATATGGGTCAAAGTACAATCAGCCTTGCCTGGTTAGGCGCAATTGCATATACATTTCAGATTTACTTTGATTTTTCCGGTTATTCAGATATGGCAGTAGGTCTTGGACTTATGTTTGGGTTTAAATTGGATCGAAACTTTAATTATCCTTATATTTCAAAATCAATCAGTGAATTCTGGAGAAGATGGCATATTTCATTGGGAAGCTGGTTTCGGGAATATGTGTATTTCCCACTCGGCGGTTCCAGAGTAAAGAATAAAGATATTATGATAAGAAATCTTGCAATTGTCTGGATATCAACAGGAATCTGGCATGGAGCAAACTGGACATTTTTAATATGGGGTGTCATCAATTTTGTCTTTATTGCGCTGGAAAAAATGTTTCAGTTTGAAAAATCCAAAATACCAAATTTCATCAAGCATATGTATGCGATGTTTATTATAATTATGGGATGGGTCATTTTCCGTGCAAATTCGCTGACAGAGGCAGGAAGTTATATTGGAGACATGTTCAATTTTGTAAAAGTAAAACTTTACAATGACTATACGTATATGTTTTTAAAAGAATTTGGAGTTTTCTTCTTTGCTGCAATTTTGTTTTCCGTACCACTTGCTGCAATTGTAAACAATTTTATGGCAAAAGGAATTTTAATACGTAATACAATTGATGAGAAACCACCATTTGAATCCCATTCTTTATACATGCAGGCACCACTCATCAAGCTGATTAATTTTATATATCCATTTGTGTTAATGCTGCTATTTTTTGTATGCGTTACCTATTTGGTAAAAGGAAGCTATAATCCATTTATTTATTTTAAATTTTAAAAGGAGAGGAAGATATGAAACGTTTTTTTTCAAAAAAAATAGTAACTGCAATTTTATTTCTGGCTGTATTGTTTCCACTTTCTCTTTTTAATTTTAAAACGGCATATGGATATTTAAAACAAAATGTGCAAACTGATTTTGGAACAAAGAAAAGCCATTTTTCACAAGTACAGACAACAGTAACAGATCTAAATGCAACGATTAATGACAAAGTATACCAAAAATATAAATATATTGAAATGTATGGTTATATTCAGGAATTATTAGACAAAAAAGAAATCAATAACTTTGAAGTAGTAAAAGCAGATGATGGAAGCCTTCATTATACATACTTCACTTCTGGTACAAATCCTGTTGACGTGATAGCAACGCGTATGGAGCGTCTGAACGCAGCAGCAAAAAAAGCTGGAAGTAAAGTTATGTATGTTATGACCCCAGATAAATATATTAAGGGGAAGACAAAGTTTGAAACGGGAATTCCTTACAATTATGCAAATGAAACAGCAGATAATTTCTTAAAGGAATTGCAGAAAAATAATGTCGATACACTGGATTTTAGACAATTGATGAAAGATGATGGCAAGTATACACCGGATAGTTTTTACAAGACTGATCATCATTGGAAAGTACAGACTGCATTCTGGGCATATACAAAATTTGTAGATGAACTGGAAAAGAAATATGGATTTGTTTTTCCAAATAAAGAAGAGTATACGAATATCAATAATTTCAATCAGATTACGTATAAGGATTCTTATATGGGATCCATGGCTAGAAAAGAAGGAAAGTTGTATTCAGGAGTGGAAGACTTTACCTTTATTTATCCAAAATTTGATACAAATTATTACTTTTATGCACAGACCGGCGGAGCAAGCGATTTAAATACACAGGGTAGATTTGAGCAGGCTTTGACGTTTAATTCCTTGCTTTCTGGAGGCGGAGATCCTTACGACGCACAGAATGATAAATACTTTACCTATATGGATGGAAATCCAGGATTTGTTGAAATTAATAATTTCAACGAGCCAAAAGGAGCGAAGGTATTATTTATAAAAGATTCCTTGATGGTTCCAGTTGCTTCTTTTTTCTCTTTGGGCTGCTCGAAGGTATATATGGTAGATCCAAGATATTATGCGGGAAACATAGATGATCTGATTAAGAAGTATAAGTTTGATTATGTGTTTGTAAGCTACACGCCTCAAAATTTAACGGAAGAATTTTTCCCATTTTACAAAGATGCGAAAAAATAATGAAACAAATCTATATCTATATAGTGAAAACAGTAAGCGTTCACTATATAGATAAAAAGATACAGAAATAAAAATGTATGGTATATGATATAAAATTATGATTTTACTGGGTTTAAGATAGCATTTAGCAAATCCTGATTCCAGGTTTTGGTATTAAGATCATAAATGCCAAAGGAAGAAGCAAATTCCCAATAACCATAGCTGATTCCAAGCGAGTATGCTTCGTTTGTAACAGCGGAAATCCAACTGATCCGGGTGGAAGCAGGAGCCGTGCCATTGACACCGAATTCGCCCATAAAGAGTGGGACATGATTTTTATCTGCCCAGCTTTTAGCTGTTTGCAGACGATTTTTCAAATAACTTACTTCGTCGGCTGTTCCGTTCCAGGTTATATTGGATAGATTCTCGTAATTTGGCTGATATGGAACACCCTGGAAACAAACGTTGTTTGGTTCATAGTAATGAAACGTTGCAATTAGTTTGGAATCTTTTGGAAGCTTTAGCTTAGCTAAGGAATCAATGGAGTTATAATTTGCACCACCTACAATCAGATAATGCTTTGTATCAATTTTTCGAATGGCACTTACGGTATCAGCTAAAAACTGATTCCAGGTATCCGCATCCAGATTACCCTGAGGCTCATTTAAAAGCTCAAACACTAAGGTATTTGGATAATCCTTATAACGAGTAGCAAGCTGCTTCCAGATAGCAATCAGACAGGCTTTATTTCCATTTGGGTCCTGCATGATTTCCATGAAATGATGAAGATCTAAAATAAGTGTCAGATGGTTCGCCTGTGCTTCTTTGATATAAGAATCCAGTTGTGTAAGGAAAGAAGAATCAATGGTGTAATCCGAAGTAGATTTATCCACATAATCGGAAATGCGAATCGGAAGGCGTACACAGGAAAAACCAGCTTTCTTTATGATAGAAAAGTAGTGAATATCCATAGGAACACCCCAGCTTTCCCCTTTTGGGGAATCTAAGGAATTGCCAATATTGATACATTTGGACAGTTCCGGTGGAGAAGATTTTGTGGAACAACCACTAAAGGTTCCAACAAATAATACGAGAATACAAATTATACTAAAAAAGCGTTTCATACGTGACCTCCAACTTAAAATTAATTGTATTATATCGAAAACAGTAGCATGTGACAATAGATTTCACTGAGAGGAGAAAAAAATATGGATGAAGAAGTTTTATTAAAAAGTTCATTTTTCGGTGGTTATAAAAAAAGAGATGTTTTAGATTATATAGATTCTGTTTTAGATGAAAACGAGCAGAAGGTGAATTTTTTATATGAACGAATTGATGATTTGACCAAAGAAAACAAACAGATGCGGATGAAATTAAAAAAGACACGAAGAATGGCAGAAACTGGAGATCTGGCAGCAATGGATGAACCGATTCCATTTCCTGGCACATTAAAGCAATTATCGGAAGATACCGATTTGGCTTTCATCCGGAAAGAAATGGAGATACCAGAAGGTAATTATTTTATAGATGAGAATGAAAAAGTTCATCTTTTACCAGATCCAAAGCCAGAATTTCAAGTCAAAGGAAACTGGAAGGCAAATGAAAAAGCCAATGCAATTGAAAATCATGGTGAAACCAGAGATTTCAATAAAAATGAAAAAGTGCTTTTTCATTCCACAGAACTGGATACCAGCTTTTTCGATTATGATGATATGGAAGGCTTATCTGGTAAAGAAATTGTAAAAGAACCTTTTTTAATGGAAGAAATGAAGGAAATGCAAGAGCAGATCAATGAGTTAAAACTGGAACTTGAATCAGAAAAGAAAGAAAAACAGGAGCTGGAAATTAAATTAAATTACAGTAATGAACTGTTATTAACACTTTACAAAAATCCATCAGAAAAATAAAAAAAGAATTCCTTTTCCCATTTACGGGCAGAAGGAATTCTTTTTTGTTTCTTAAAATTATCTTATAACATGCAAATATTATGAAATCTTTATTATGTCATAAAAAAAATAGTCGATACATATGTTGAGAGTTTTTTTGCAATACAACTTAAATTAAGATAAGGGTGAGGGGATGAGAGTCTATAAGTTGGGTTTTGCAAAAAGTGAAGAAGATAGTGATTTTTTTATTTACAAAAAAATCAAAGATAAGGAAGCGGAAGATGATAAAGTTTTTTATGAGGTAATAAAGAATAAATATTTATTAAAGCATAAAGAACAAAGCGAATTCATGGTAAAGGGCGAGGAAAATTTGGTTTCCAGTGCGAACGAATTTTACGATGAGGATGAAATAAGCAGTAATAGTTTTCCACCAAAAGAAGCCCCCAAAGAGATTCTTTTGGAATGGAAAAAAATGACAGATGATATGGATCCTTTTGACTTGTTTCTGTTAGAAGAAAAAGCAAAAGCAGAAAAAATGAATCAGGATAACGGACTTTTGCCAAATCAGGAAAGTCTGCTTTATAGGGAAAATAATTTGGCGTATAAAGTACAGGATTACATTAGACTTTATGAAGATATCGTTTTTCAAATTGAGCATCCGGTTTTTCCGACGGCAGATGATGAAACAGCAACAGGACAGATAAAAAATACTTTTTCACTTATGGCAAAACATTTAAAATCAACGATATAACCAATAAAAAAGACTGCGTGGGCAGTCTTTTTTATCTTTTAAGATTCTGAAATAGCACAGATTCTTTCTTTGATATGTGATCCGCTTACCGCTTCATCAATCATTGCAATGGCATAATCAGCATAACTAATCTGACTATTGCCTTTTGAATCTGTAATAAATTCTTCTCCACCTAAGATATAAGAACCACTACGCGGAGCATCTGCAAGAAAGACGGAAGCAGGGCAAAGAAAAGTCCAGTTAACATCATTTCTTAGACGAATATAATCGAGAGCATTTGCCTGAGCACCAGAAACAGGCTTGTACTCATTTGGAAAATCTGGTGTATCTAAAAGACGAATCGTATGTTCTTTATTTACATAGAGACTGCCTGCACCCCCAATAACAAGGAGACGGTTTGATTTGTGACTCAAAAGAGTGCTTAAATATTTCATGGAATCTACGTGGCGGTGAAGAACTTCAGGTGTAAATGCACCGAAAGCATCGATAATGGCATCAAAATCTTTGACATCATCATAGGTAAGTTCAAATAGATCCTTCTCAATCACGTTAACATCATTTGTTTTTAAACTGTCTCTGTGGCGAACAATTGCTGTAACGTCAAGACCTCTTTGTTTTGCTTCGGATAAGATAAGGCTTCCAGCTTTTCCAGAAGCACCGATAACTGCTAATTTCATATAATTACCTCCTTGATTAAAATAAATTTGACAATTTTGTTTTATGGATATATCATAATACAAATAATATCTATTGTAAACTAAGCACTTAAAAGTGCTATAGTATCCAATAAGATACTAATTGATAATAAAGCATTGGAAAGGAAATAGAATGAATAAAGAATTACCGGCATGTCCAGTAGAAGTGACACTAAGTTTAATCGAAAATAAATGGAAAGTATTGATTTTAAGAGATTTAATGACAGGAACAAAGCGTTTTGGAGAATTGAAAAAATCAATTGGAACCATAACACAAAAGGTTTTAACGACGAATTTACGTTCCATGGAGGAGGATGGTTTATTAATCCGTAAAATATATCCGCAAGTACCTCCAAAAGTAGAATATACGCTCACAAAAACAGGATATAGCCTGGAAATGGTTACAAAAGCAATGATGGAGTGGGGCGAAATATATCGCCAGTCTGCACGTGAAACGAAGGAAAATGCAGAAAAAGAAGGCGCATAGACGTATGACTCTACAAAGAAGTGAAGTACAGGAAAAAATACATTTCTTTTTTCAGAAAGTTTTGTATAATAAGATGAGATTGAATGATTTGCAGATTTCATTTCTTTCATAAAAACAAAAGATTGTAAAAGGGGTGCTCATGTAAGTGGGCTGAGATTAAGCTGTATGCTTTGACCCGTAACCTGATTTGGATAATGCCAACGTAGGGATATAGAGTTGTTCATTTGCTGTGTATACACGTATTGGTATAGGTGTATATGCAGTTTTTTTATTTTACAGAAATATATTCTGCTTTAAATCTTTTCAATTATAGCAATTGCGAACTCCGATTTATATGAAGCTTAAAGTGAATATTACCAAAAGAAGGCTCCAAATGCGGTGGCAAGTCGCCATTTTTTTGGTAAATTCACCTAATATATCTCAAGTACTTTATATAGTTTCGCAAACGCTTATTTCAAATAAAACACAGAGGATAAAAAAAGGAGATATTATGTTCGCAGAAATGTTGGAAAATGTAAGAAAACAGGCACCCTTGATACACTGCATCACAAATTATGTAACCGTAAACGATGTAGCAAATATGGTTTTGGCAGTAGGAGCAAGTCCTATTATGGCAGATGATGCAAAAGAAGTGGAAGAGATTACTTCCATATGTCAGGGTCTTACCGTGAATATAGGAACCCTGAATGAAAGAACTATTTCTTCAATGCTTTTAGCAGGAAAAAAGGCAAATATGATGGGACATAAAGTATTACTGGATCCGGTAGGTGCAGGAGCGAGCAGACTTCGTACAGATACCGCAAACATCTTGAAAAAAGAAGTTCATTTTGATGTTATCCGGGGCAATATTTCAGAGATAAAAACGCTGGCAGATGGAAGTAAAACTACAAGTGGCGTGGATGCAAATAAACTGGATAAGGTTACAAAGGATAATTTAAAAGAATCCATTGCATTCGCCAAATCATTCGCAGAGGAAACGGGCAGTGTAATTGCAATTACAGGAGAAATTGATCTGGTCACCGATGGAAAGAAATGCTTTGTATTAACAAACGGGACGAAATTTATGAGCTCCATAACAGGAACAGGATGTCAGTTATCTGCACTAGCCACAGCGTTTATCAGCGCAAATCCAACGGAAACATTACTAGCTGCAGCCACCGCAGTTGGGGCGATGGGGCTGGCAGGAGAAATTGCTTTTTCAAAATTATCAGAAGGAGAAGGGAATGCAACGTATCGAAATTATATTATCGATGCAGTCTGTGGCATGAATCCGGAAAGACTGGAAAAAGGGGTACGCTATGAAATCTATTAAAGACGATCTATTACTATATGCGGTGACAGATAAATCCTGGTTAAAAGAAGGAGAAACGATTTATCAGAAAGTAAAAGAAGCATTACAGGGTGGGGTTACCATGGTTCAGCTTCGGGAAAAAAATCTAAAGGCAGAAACATTTTTGCAGGAGGCAGAGCTGTTAAAAAAAGTATGTGAAAGTGAGCATGTGCCTTTGATCATTAACGATTCCATAGAAATAGCAAAAAAAGTGGATGCGGATGGTGTTCATTTAGGGCAGAGTGATGAAAGTGCTTTCCGTGCAAGAGAGATTCTTGGAAAAGATAAAATAATTGGAATATCGGTTCATACTTGCGAGGAGGCACAAAAAGCCCAAGAAATGGGAGCAGATTATCTTGGGGTAGGAGCGGTTTTTCAAACCGGAACAAAAGCAGATGCGGTGGATGTTTCGCTCGATGTATTAAAAGAGATCACACAGAAAGTTACGATTCCAGTTGTAGCAATTGGAGGAATAAGTATGAATAATATAAAAGAACTAAAAGGAAGTAAAATTGCCGGTGTGGCAGTAATCAGTGCAATTTTTGCACATCAGGATGTAAGAAAGTCAGCGGCATCCTTAAGAAAAGAAGCAGAAAGCATATGTAAGACGTTTTGTTTATAACAGAAAGTGGGTGGAAGAAATGAAAACAGTACTTACAATTGCAGGAAGTGACTGTAGTGGAGGGGCAGGAATACAGGCAGATTTAAAAACGATGATGGCACATCATGTATATGGAATGAGTGCGATTACATCCCTGACAGCGCAAAATACGTCAGGTGTTTCTGCAATTATGGATGTCACACCAGAATTTCTGGAAGAACAGTTAGAAGCAGTTTTTCAGGATATATTTCCAGATGCAGTAAAGATAGGAATGGTTTCACAAAAAGAGCTGATTTTTGTCATAAAAGAAAAATTAGATAAATACAAACCGAAAAATATTGTGATCGATCCAGTTATGATTTCAACAAGTGGAACGAAACTTATTAAGGAAGATGCAATTTGTGCATTAAAAGAAGTGTTGATTCCAATGGCAGATATTGTGACACCAAACATTCCAGAAGCAGAATTTTTAACAGGGATTTCCATTCAGACAAGGGAAGACATGCAAAAAGCTGCACAGCAGATTTCAGAGAAATATAAGGTGTCCGTACTTTTAAAAGGAGGACACAGCATGTGGGATGCCAATGATCTGCTTTATGAAAAAGATTATTGCGACTGGATTTGCGCTCCAAGAATCCAAAATACGAACACACATGGAACAGGCTGCACACTTTCGAGTGCAATTGCCTGTAATCTTGCCAAAGAAACCGGTAAAAAAAATGCAGTTATATTTGCTAAAAATTATGTTACAAAGGCATTACAGGCAAATTTAAAATTAGGTACAGGAAGTGGTCCCTTAGATCATGCATTTGCAATTGACGGGATGTATGAACTAGGCTTTACGGAAAAAAGGTAGTTTAAATACTTCCTTGTGCATAAGCACTGGAATGGGAAAAAGCATTATGGTGTCGTTTCTCACTGATTTTAATCGTTACAATCAGACAGATAGATAAAATACATAAAGCTGCTACAATTATAAAAGTTGCTTTAAAACTGCCAGCAAGTGCAGCAACAAAGGAGCCACCTAAAGCACCAAGACCAAATCCCTGATACACAAGACCGTAGTTTTTGGTTTGATTGTTAATGCCGAAAAAGTCCCCGATAATCGTAGGAAAAACGGTTATATTACCGCCAAAACAAAAGGCGATAGAAGCTACACAGAGAAAGAAATTTGTAAAAGTTAATGTAAAAAAGCTAAGGGTAAAGACCGATAGCAAAGTGACTGCCATGGTAAAAATAAGAATATTTAATCTTCCAAGTTTATCCGATAAAGCTCCAAGAATCAGGCGCCCAATGGTATTGAAAACAGCTACCATGGCAACTGCATTTGCAGCTGCAAGCGGAGTGAGTCCAGCTAACTGAACACCGATATCTTTTACAACTCCGATTAAGTACAAGCCACTCATACAGGCAGAAAAGAATATAATAAAAAAGAAATAGAATTCTTTGGTTTTTAACATTTCAGTAAGAGAAAATTCTTTTTGAATGGTTCCAGATTTTGAAACAGATGAAATAAAAGGAGCATCTGCTAAAAACTGAGCACCAAGAACGATGAAAATCATACCTAAGATTCCCCAATCGAAGAAGGTTTTTGAAACACCAAAATGAGATAAAAGGCTGCCATCAACGAATCGAAAAATAAGACTTCCCATACCGTATGCACCAACAGAAATGCCAGAAATGACACCTTTATTTTCTGGAAACCATTTAATACAATTTGAAAGTGTACTGATATAAGCAATTCCATCGGCAACACCTACAATGACACCGGCGGTAAGGTAAAGCATTGGAAGCGTTGAAATAAAGGATGTTAAGATGAGTCCTATTCCAAAGACAATACCGCAAATTGTTATAAGTTTACGAATGCCAATTTTATCTTGCAATTTTCCAGCAAATAATGTTGCAAAAGCTAACGCAAAACTTGTGATGGAAAAAGTCACAGTGACACTTTGCAAATTCCACCCGAAAGCGGTGGCAAGAGGCTGGTTAAAAAGACTCCAGGTATAAATCGTTCCAAGCCCGAATTGCGCAAGTAAAGTTCCAAATAAAATAAGTCTGCGATCTTTCGTTTGTTCTTTCATGGTATATTCTCCTCTCATATTGCTAAAAACATCTGAAATAGAGTTTTCATTACAATTATGAATTATGACTTCATTATAAAAAGAAGTCATAAAAAAAGAGGATTTTATGAATGGGATACAAAAAAAGCAACATGAAATGCACTTATAGGTGCATCAGTTGCTTAAAAGCTTTCATATTACTGCGGCTTACAGGTATTTCAAAATCAATATCCTGCAATTTTAAATTATAGGTATTGTTAAACCAGGGAATAATTTCTGCGATTTTATTAATATTTACGATATAAGATCTGTGACAACGGAAAAACTTATTTTTTAACAGTGTTTCATAGAATTCAGCAATTCCAAGATTTACACTATAAACGTCATTTTTGGTATAAACATATGTAATGCGTTCTTTCGCAGCACAGTAATAAATGTGATCTAAATTTACGACGATAATTTTATCATCTTTCCAAAGACTGATTTTGTTGGAAAGTGGATCAGGTAAAGGAGAAACGGGATTGTTCTCTGCTACAAGACATTGATTTTCTAACTTCTGCAGCATAGAAATGATTCTGCTTTCTGAGTATGGTTTTAGAATATAATCAAAAGCTTCTATTTCAAAAGCTTCCACTGCATGCTCTTTATAGGCAGTAATAAATATGATATGAGGTTTTTTGGGAAAAAGGCTGATACTTTTTGCAAGTAAAACGCCGTCCAGGGAGGGAATATTAATGTCCATGAAAATGGCATCAGTTTGATTGGATTGAATAAATCTTAAAGCTTCAATCCCATCATCAAATTCATTCGTAACTTCAATATGACTAAAATTTTGAATAAAATATTTTAACTCTTCTCTTGCGATATATTCATCTTCTACAATAATTGCTTTCATATGTCACCTTCTAATGCTAAATCTCTTATATAAAATGTTACGTTTGTTCCTTGTTCTAATCGCTCTATTTGCAAGCCGCTGCCGTAAATCAATTTGATTCTCGCATGAACATTATATAATCCGATTTTATTTTCGGGAACGGTATCTGTATAAAGGTGGTCAATGGTTTCTTGAGAAATACCAATGCCATCATCTGAGACAGAGATTTTTACCTGATTGGATTCATGCTTGACGGATATGGTTACAGTTCCATTGCCCTTATTTTTTAAAATCCCATGAATAATGGCATTTTCTACTAAGGGCTGTATGGTAAGACCTGGAATTTGAATGTTGACATCATCAATATCATAGATTATATTTAATTTGCTGCCGAACCGGGCTTTTTCGATTTCAATATAGTCTTTTACCTGGCTTAGTTCTTTTTTTATATCCATAAACTCATGATCTAACTCAAGGTTGTATCTTAAATAGTTCGCTAAGTTAATAATCAATTCTCTGGCCTTATTTGGCTCAATACGAATAAAGGAAGTAATCGTATTTAAAGCATTGAATAAAAAATGAGGGTTAATCTGACGTTGCAAGGCTTTTAATTCGGCTTTGTTTGCCATGGTTTTCATCTGCTCTACTTTTGATACTTCCATTAACGTGGAAATAATCTGAGATAGACCAACCGCCAGTGTTTGCAAAGAATAGGTAATCTGATGTGAGGTTTTATAGTAGATTTTTAAAGTACCAACTACTTCATTTTTGATTTTTAAAGGTATGATAATAGCAGATTTCAAAAAAGAACTTTTCGTCTCCGTGCCATTATTACGAATAATAATCTGATTGGTGCAGATGGAGAGTTTGGTATCCTCTGTTATAATTTCATGTCCGATATTATAATATTCTTTTCCAATGCCAGTGTAAGCCAAAATGTTTTTATTATCTGTGATGGAGACCGCATCTGCTTTGATATCATTTTGTATGATTGTACAAATCCGGTTTAAAGAATCGTTATTAATATCACGAAAATAAGGTAAAGTTTTATTGGCGATGTCGAGCGCCAGTTTTGCCTGCTTAGCAGCGATTTGTTCCTTATTATCCTCAATACTTTGTACCAGTTCAACAATAAAACCAACACAGACTTGTCCTAAAATCATGGGAAGTGCTATTTTTGAGACGATATCAATTCCAAGAGAAATCGGTCTGCTTAAAAGTAAAATCAAAAGCATGGTAATACTTTCTGAAAACATACCAGCTGCAATTCCAGCAATCCAGCGATAATGCCGTTTCACTTTTAAATTGATAAATCCAGAAATAAAACCAGCCGTAATACTGCTGATGAGGCAGGGGATGGAGGTAATACCATGCATATCGATTAAAAATCGGTGGATTCCGGATATAACACCAGCCGTAATTCCAACAATCGGACCAAAAATAATCCCTCCTGATACAATTGTAATAACTCTTACATTAACAAGAGAACCTTCAACGTTTATTCCAGTATAATTTGCCATAACAGAAAAAAAGGTAAAGACAATACAGGCAATTGCATAATCTTTTCTGCTGTATTTCTCGCTACCAAAAACATCACGAAATCCTTTTAATCTTGTAATCGCAAAAAAACAAATAACAAGTAACGCAACCCGGTCAATAAAAAGACCAAAAATATGAACAATATATTCCAATGGAAGAACCTCCTAAAAGTGTCTTCATTCTAAAACGGGTAACTGCCGATGTCAAGTGATTGCCGATGCTCATGTTTCCTTATATTTTTGAAATAATTTGCTATATTCTTTCATGATATCCAGATTATGTTCGTGATTTTTTGCGTTTAAAAGTCCGCATAAACAGTTGAAAATATAGTCTATGGAGGTTTTAAAAACAATATTGCCAATGGTATCCGATACAAAACTATTCTGCACTTCGACCCATTCACTGGAAAGTTTCCCAAGCGAAGAATTTTTATCTGGTGTAAAGATAATACGGGGAACATTTCGTTCTTTTAATATTTCTGCGATTTCAACTAATCGGTTATTCTCACCTGTTCGGCTCACAAGAAGGGCAACTGCATGTTTATCTAACGTTAAAGCCTGAAAATACTGGGCATTTGATTCATCATGTATCACGACATGTTTTCCCAACGAAAGCAGTGCATGCAGATGAATTTTTGCGATGTGTAAATTGTCGTCAAATCCAAAAAAGGCAATTGGTGAATTTTGGTTCATCATATAAAAAAGTCTGGAAAACTGCTCGTAATCGATGGAATTTTTGGTTCGATCAATGGTATCATTTTCAATGGCAGCTACTTTTTGCAGGATAGAAAAAGCATTTTCGCTAGAAGAAAGTGTTGAAGATTCATTCAAAGCAGTCGTTGAAATATTATTGATTTCACGAAAAAAAGTAGCTTTAAAGTGAGAAAATCCCTGTTTATTATTTAATTTATGAATCAGTCTGGTAACCGTAGCAGGACTGGTATAAGTCACTTTGGCAAGTTCACGCACCGTAAAATTGACGATATTTTCTGGATAATTCAGCAAATACGTAATGATTTGTTTCTCTGAATCAGAGAAATGGGATGTGTCTTTTAATTGATTTAGTATGCTCATATAAATTCCTCACTTTACTTAGAACCGTTTTAGCGATTACGCAGGATAGTCTTTTTACTTTCATGTATATATGGCAAAGACCAGACATATCAAAGTTTATCCATATTTTAGCACAAAAGTATGAGATTATCATGTAAAATAAATGTGAGAGTCATATGCAAAAATGTCATTTTGTAGTTGTAAAAGTTCAAGCTATAATGCATTATTGAAATATACCGATTATGAAATGCTACAACATACTACAAATTATTGCTTATGGACAAGTTCATCAACGTGCGGATGGAATTCAGGAAATGCAAATAGTCCTACTTGTATAATTGGAATTATACGGGATATATAGTTTATATCCATATGGAGGAAAATAAGGTGGTTAAGTATAGTAAAAAAAAGAAAATGGTTTTATGCGTTCTTGTGATTTTTGTAATTCTGATATGTTATATAATAGGATCTCGTTATATATTCCTGAAGAAACAAGAACAAAAAAGTAATCTCCTATATTCACAAGAATACGTAGTAGGAAAAAGTAATATAAAAGGAAATGTGCGTGCTCAGTATTTTTATAAAAAGGATGAAGCTTTTGAAATAGGAGCAAACTCTTATGGATATGCTGTCTTTAAAAAACCCAATCATGCATTTCAAGAACTGAAAAAAAAATATTTTGATGGACTTAAACTGATACAAAAAGAGTATAATTTACAGCCATTATCAAAAAACAACTATGATTTATATGGGACCTATGGAGATCAGGTATCACTGGATTCTGGAACGAAAGAAGCACAAAAGCAAGCATTTTTTATAGCAGAATTTATGGATATTTATGAAAATAGTTATGTAAAACAATAAAATATAGTACAATAAATATACCACTTTGCGCACGATGGACAAACATTGCGCTAGTAGGAAAAATGGTGTTGTTCATGAACAATAGCTTGTCTTTTTTGTTACAGGTTAGTAAAGTGTAAAATGAATTGAATAAAAATATATGAATTTTTTCAGTTAAGGAATCTTTACATTTGTTTATCATAATAGATCAGCATAATTGTATTTAAAATAGTGTCACAAATTATTAAGCTATACAGTACTAAAAAAACCCTATTATAAGAAATTGATCCGTTTATTTTCAACAATGTTGCTGCAATGAATAAAGAACAAATAATAGCAAGAAAAATTTCTTTAAAAATATTACATATATGATTCGCCTTGCTGGTAATCAAAATCCATCGTTCATCATTATGGTATTGTAGTTTTTTTGAAGCATGATAATGCAAAGATAAAATAAATAGTACGACTTCTAAAATAATTATAAATAATATTATTGATTGCATAATGGCTTATTCCCTTCTTTGTATTTAAAAAGATTATTAATATCTGTATCGAAAAAATTTGAAATTTTGAATGCTAATTCCAATGAGGGAGTATATTTCGCTTTTTCAATCGAAATAACTGCCTGCCTTGAGATACATAATTTTTGAGCCAGTTCTTCTTGGGTTATGGAGTTACTTTTTCTATATTCCTTCAAAAAATTTGTAATCATGTTTCATCACCTCTATTCGGCTACTAAGTTTAAAAATAAATCTTTGATATGCTAAAAATGTAACGGGTTGTTTACATTTATATCGTATTTGATTTCATATGGTTTGTAAAGATTAAATTATGAAATACGAAAAGAGAAGGAAGGTACATCATTAGCAAGAACCAATCATGCGACAAAAAATTATAAAGTGAAGAGTAGGTAAAAGTTTGAAAACAAAAATAATTATGAAATGTGGTCTTTTATTATTAGCATCATTGATATTAGTGTCATGTGCTAAAGAAAATTCCGCAAATAGTACAAAAGAATCAAAGAAAAATAAACAATCTTTGGAAAGTTTGAATAAAGGCGTTAATACAGAAAAAATCAATACAGAGTCAAATAATATGCAGCAGTCAGACACCTCTACAGATGATAGAGCATACACTCAGGATACAAACGAAAAGGCTACCATTGATTACAACACAGTAAAAATAGAAGAAAAAAGTGATGATGGAAAAGTTATCGAATGGGTTAATTATCCAGAATTTAAGTGTAATAATAAAATGTACACAAAACTGAATGCGACATTGACAGATATTAATAATTCAAACAAAGAAAAAGCACAAAAATGGTTGGAAGATTATAAAAAAGAAGCTCAGGATTCTTATAATCAAGGTGATTCAATAGATATGTACACGAGAAGTCAGGATGTATCAGCAACAGTCGAAACGCAAAATGAAAAAGTTTTATCCATTTTTTTATTACGAACCGAAGAAGTTGGTGGAGCGCATCCAAATAATTATTATGAAGCAATAAATATCAATCCAACGACAGGAGAACAGATGGAGTTGTCTGATATAGTTGCTATGAGTGAAGCTACAAATCAAACAATAGCAAGAGACATTATGAAACAATATCCAGAGGAAAATTTTGATCAGAATGAACTGGAAGATAATATAAAACTGGCATTTGAACAAAAGACGGTTGTATGGAATCTGATAGATAATAAACTTTGCTTGAACTATGCAGAAGGGCTGCTTGGAACAGACCATGCATTGGGAGGACTAAGTATAACGATTGACTTGGATGAACTATGAAGCAATCAAAAGCTAGGAAGCTAGTCAACTATATGAAAAACTAGTATAGTTAAGTAAAACAACATGTTATAATGTGCTTGAAAACGAGTATCGTATCTACAGGCAATTTCAAAAGATCAGAGTGGCACCTCTGGTCTTTTTTTCAAACTGTAACCGATTTGTAACCCAAAAGGGAAATCCATTTTTTATAATTAATAAGCAATTGCGAAACTCATTTTAAATGAATTTATAAAGTACTGTATATTGTTTCGCAAACACCTATTTATAATAAAAGAAAAAAGGATAATCATGAAATGGAGATCACATGAAAAATACAAAGAAAAGCATAGTTTGTTTTATTATGATTCTACTCATATGCGTGGTTGCAGGATGTGAAAATGAAAGTACTTCAAAAAGTGCTGTAAATGCTACAGAGAATTTACAAAAAGCAGTCCAAAAAATATTGCCACCGCATGCACAACTGTATGTTTCCGATGGAATAGGAAAAAAGCAGAGCATATACCAAACAGATATTGACCAGGATGGAGAAAAAGAAGCCGTTGTTTTATATCAAAATCCAACAGATAACAAACAAATCCATATGATGATTTTAAAAAATAAAGCAAATCACTGGACAAAAATAATAGATACCAGTCTAAATGCATATGTGCTTGATTACTTTGATTTTATTGCATTTCATAAAGGAGAAAAAGAAAGCATCGTGATTGGAGAGGCTCAGACAAAAGAAGATGCGAACAAACATTTAGAAATATATAACATGGAAAAAAATAATCTGCAATTAATACAGGCATTTGATTATCATCAATTTCAAATCGATGATTTTTTAAAAAATAGCGATAAAGAACTCATGTTGTTTGATGGTACGATAGGGCAGGAGCAAACAGCAAAATTTTATGCCAACCAAAAAGGAAGCTTTGTATTGCAAAGTCAGGTGAATTTAGAGGCATATGCAGAACATGAACATGTGATAACTGGGAATTTGTCTGATGACACGAAAGCGGTATTTGTGGATAGTGGAGTGGGAGCACATTCGTTATTGACAGAAGTGGTTTTTATGTCTAATGGAAAACTAAAGCTGCTTGGAAATACTTCAGATTCAAATTATTTAAAGGATATTGCTTTATATAGTAAGGATATCAATCAGGATGGAGTGATTGAAATTGCAAAAACAATTTTACCGACTGCTTATGCGGATGCTGCAACAGCTGAAATTCCAACAATTGCTGAGTATGCAGATATAGACCAGAATGGAAATCGAGTTGTTAACAAAACAGTTTATGTAGATGAAGGCGAGAATTTTGAGATAGAAATTCCAACAGAACAGGAAAAAGACATTAAGATTACAAAAGAAACTACAAGCCTTACGGTACAAAATCAAGCAACCAATCAGGTTTTGTACAAAGTCCAATGGGCAAAGCAAAAAGAGGTACCTCAAAATGTGATAGTGCTGAAAAAGGCAGGAGATATTGTATATTATCGTGATAAGGAAACCTATGTCATAGCAGATGAGGCATTCCATCTTTTGGAGGAAAATTTTAATTAATGGAAAAAACAATCTTGATTGTCGAAGATGAAAATTCAATCTTGAGCTTTTTATCACTAAATCTGCGTAAAAATGGATATCAAGTGATAGAGACAAGCAGTGGAGAAGAAGCACTGATTCAATTTCAAAAAAAACAGGTAGATCTTGTGATTTTAGACCTTATGCTCCCAGGAATGGATGGTTATGAGGTTAGCAAGAGACTAAAAGCACAAAATCCCATGGTTGGAATTATTATGTTAACGGCACGAACATTTGAAGAGGATAAAGTAAAAGGTCTTTTGGAAGGTGCGGATGATTATATGGTAAAGCCATTTGTTATGAAAGAGTTGCTGGCTCGAATTGTTTCCTTGTTCAGAAGAATGAATTTAAGTGAGCAGGCAGATCCGGTACAAACGAAAATCACAACAAATTCATTTACCTTAGATATACGTGGAAAACAAATATTTTATCATGAGGTGAGAATAGAGGTTACATCAACAGAATATGCGTTATTAGAACTTTTTATGAAAAATAAGAATAAGGCATTTGATAGAAATGAATTACTCGATATCATCTGGGGAGAAACATATGTTGGAGACCCAAAAGTTGTCGATGTTAACATCAGAAGAATTCGAAAAAAAATAGAACAGGATCCATCAAATCCATTGTATCTTGTCACGATTCGGGGTCAGGGTTATTGTTGGAGGGATGATGTATGAGAAAAAAAATAATCCTTTCTTTTCTTGCAACGATTTTACTTACAATATCCTTATTTTTCTTAGCGTTTGCAATCGGCACACATTATGAATTGTATCATGGCAGAGAAGAAAAAGTGACAGCGCAGGCGAATGCGGTTTTTATAAATAATAAATTTCCAGTAGATACATTTATCAATCATAAAGTATCTGAATATAGTAATGAAATTATATTGGCATATAAGCAGAAGAATGTTGATTTAAGCATTTATAATCGTTCCGGCAAAATGGTTCAGTCCTCCAATGGACTAGGGAAGGAGGATACAGATAAAATAGCAAAGCACATGCAGAAAACTGCAAAACAAACACTGACACGTATACAAAAACGTGGCAGTGAAAATTGGATGACGATTTATTGGAAATTAAACTATAAAGGACAGCTGATAGCAATTTTAAAATTCGAAACATCTTTAAAGAAAGCAGATGCTGTATTCCATGAATTGATGCAAAAAGCTTTGCTTATAGGCGGAGTTGTTTTTTGCCTTGCAATTCTTTTTGCAAGTATACTGGCAGAAAAAATCGTGAAACCATTCGAAAAAATTATATTTTTTATCAAAGAAATGTCAGCTGGGGAGTATAAGAAAAAGCTGATTGGAGATTACAAAGACGAAGCAGGAAAAATCGTAGAAACATTAAATTTGATGGGGGATGAGATTCAAAGAAGAAATCGAGAGAGATATGATTTCATTTCCTCTATATCTCATGAGCTAAAGACACCTTTAACAGCAATCAATGGCTGGACAGAAACTCTGCAGGAACAATCAGATCTGACCGATGAAGAAAAACAGCTTGGAATTATAACGATTCGACAGGAGACACAACGTCTTACTCAAATGGTAGACAATTTGCTATATTTTTCAAAAAAGGAAGCAGAACGAAGTAGAATATTCGTAGAACAAATTGCTGTCAATGAATATATGCAGGATATTCTCTCCCTTATGAAAATAAGAACTGCACAAAAAGAAATCAATCTTAGGTATAAAATTTCTGTAGTATATATGTATGCGGATGCAGGAAAAATGAAACAGGTCTTTTTAAATTTGATTGAGAATGCGATAAAATTTTCACCTGCAAAAACGGATATTATAATTTCGATTTTAGAGGAAAATTCATGCCTGAAAATCGAAATCATGGATCAGGGAATTGGAATTGAAAAAGAAGAATTAAAAAAGATAACGGAAGAATTTTATCAGGTTCATTCCAATGTTCAGGGAGAAGGATTGGGATTGGCTGTTTGTAGCAATATCATTGCGTTGCATGGTGGGACGCTTTGGATTGAAAGTGAATTGCAAAAAGGGACGTGTATACATATTCAGATTCCACAAAAACAAAATTCATAAATGCTTTCTTTCACCCAGCAAATATAATAAAAAGTTTAGAATATCCCAGGAAAAAACATGATACAATAGCAACAGAATGTCATGTAAAATGAAATGAATTTTGGAAGGGGAATACGATGAAGAAAGCAGATGTAAGTAGAGATTATTATATGTTAAAGGGACCATTGGCAACACACGGATACGACTGGTGGTGGCACAGTTTTACAGCATATCATAAGAAAACAGGAGAAGCAAAAGCGTTTTTTATTGAGTATTTCATCTGTAATCCTGCACTGGGAGAAGAGAAACCAGTATTAGGTCAGCTTCCAGAGAATCAGGAAAAGAAAAAGAAACCATCATATGCCATGATTAAAGTAGGAACCTGGGGCAAAGATGCAAAACAGATCCATAATTTTTATCCGATTTCAGCTTTCTATTCCTATGAGAACAAATTAGAAATCTGTATTGAAGACAACTATCTTACGGAAAGACGTTTAAAGGGACACTGTAAGGTTACAAGCGAAGAAGCCAAGGCGCATCCAGAATATATGTGCGATGCAGGTGAAATAATTTTTGATCTTCATATGGAAAAAAAGATTGCATATCAGGTAGGATATGGAGCTTCCAAGCCATTTCGTACCATCGATGCATTTGAAATGTATTGGAATGCGCAAGGCATCAAGACCTTATTCTCGGGAAGTGTCATTTTTGATGGAGAAGAATATGAAGTAATCCCAGAAAAATCCTACGGATACAGCGATAAAAACTGGGGAGCAGATTTTACGTCCCCATGGCTTTGGCTTAGCAGCTGTAAGTTAACGAGCACGCTTACAAACAAAGAGCTGTCGAATTCTGCAATCGAATTTGGAGGAGGGCAGCCAAACGTATTTGGACACGCACTTTCCAGAAAGCTTTTAGGTGGTTTTTACTATGAAGGAAAACTGTATGACTATAATTTTTCGAAATTCTGGCAAAAATCTGATGTAAAGTTTTCTTTTACAGAAGGGGAAGTATACAATACCTGGAAAGTTCGGGCAGAAAACAGAAATTCCAGACTGGATATGATTGTAAAATGCAGGAAAGATGAAATGCTCTTTATCAATTATGAGGCACCCAATGGGAAAAAGCTTCATAATCGTTTATGGAATGGTGGAACAGGAAAAGGAAAGATTCGTATTTACGATAAACAAAAAGAATTCTATATTTTAGTCGATGAAATCAAAATGGAAAATGTCGGCTGTGAGTATGGAGAATATGATACGGATTTGAGATAAAGAAAAGTAAAAAAATAGAAAGACTTTAGGATAATGAATACTTTAAATCATTGCAGGGCTTGAATTTTGGCTGCTGCAATGTTTTTTTTAGAATAAAATTGTATTATTTTAAATTTTTGATATGATTAACTCAAACTTCGCACATAGATTTTAGCTATGCACCTTGAAAATTCAATACCTGGCAGTGATTCAGTTGTCAAAGTTCAGTTCCTCTACCGCTTGAAGCTGTGTTTTCAACAGTGCTGGAATCGCA